>Ga0307945_1000549_pt1 | contig 26280 bp, 32 predicted proteins | sample OrgLakmetagen228_FD_201818 | JGI IMG/M metagenome (GOLD analysis project Ga0307945, IMG submission 201818) | Saline water microbial communities from Organic Lake, Antarctica - #228 | ecosystem: Environmental > Aquatic > Non-marine Saline and Alkaline > Saline | place: Antarctica: Organic Lake...
GTGTGTGTGTGTGTGTGTGTGTGTGTGTGTGTGTGTGTGTGTGTGTGTGTGTGTGTGTGTGTGCGCGTGCGCGCGCGCACCTCTTCATCAGTTGCATTCAAAAAGCCCTTCAGCCATCTCTTGAACCAACTCATATCAGCAACAAAAGCAGCAACCTGTTATGCGCTGTGAATCCGTTTGCCTGTTTACCCATACTTATCCATTCTAGCAATATCTAATATTCTAAGCAATAATGGTGACAGCCTAAGCGATGGAATTTGCTTAGCTTGGGCCGCTGCTGGCCCAATGGCAACTGCAGAGATATTTACTTATGCTAGTGAAAGCACGCTGTATTCCGCAGGATGGAGCGTGAGTGATTGATATTAATTGTCAGCTTCACACACAGAAAAACACACACACACACATACACACACACACACACACATACACACACACTACAAAGATGCTTCACACACGTGCAACACTCACACACACATACACACACATTCACACACAAACACTCACACACACACACACACACACACGCACACATACACAAACACACACACACACTCAAACACACACAACACAGACACACACACACACTCACACACACACACACTCACACACACACACACACACACACACACACACACACACACACGCACACAAATACACGCCTTACTATTATTGCAGGTGAGGAAAGACAAAAACTTTCGCCTTGGAGTAGGCAGCTTCCGGGAGGAGTGCACCAACTATGTGGAAATTATACACCGTGAGCGTTTGCAGAGTAGTACAGGAATAAGGATGTGGAAGGGAACAAAATAAGGGAGAGTGTGTAGAAGGGGGGAAGGCATCATTTCTGCTGAAGCACTGCGTGCACTTGTAGGAGCTATACACGCTAGCCACTCCACTTCCTTAATTATGGTGAAGTTGCAATGCAGATGTGTTTGTGCCTACGTCCTTGCACGCACCCCCGAAAAATAGAGTTGCATCTAAAAAGGCACAGCCTCCTTGGATCTGTATTTCCATTGCTCTATACCTTAAAACAATAAACTTAAGAATTAAGAATGCACACACACATGCACGCTCACACACACAACCTCATGCACACACACATGCATACACACATATACACACACAGTCGACGAGGAGAAAGGACAGCTGGTAAATGACCCTGCCCTCACCTTTCGTCATGACTACCCGCCCACCAAGCTCATGTTCATGCCTGACCAGGAATCGTGCAGGCCGGACCTGCTGGTACGCCTTTGAAATCAATGTGTGAAAATTCTTCTATCTATGCATGTAAGACAGGAGCCTTTGGAGTCAATGTGTGTTATATGTGTGTTACATGCTATGTGTGTGTTCATACCTGTGGCAAAACCTAGGTATATTCTATCTTCTGTACATGTAAGACATGCAGGTGATTCTTCGGCCTGTGTACGTGTTTCTCAACATGTCATGTACGCTGTCTGCGCGTGGCAAGGAGTACATGGCTAAGGATCCACTGGCATGTAGATCAGTAGGGAGCTTCAGATCTGTACTTGTGCACTTCTGTATACGTTTGCTGCAAAAACTTGGTTTAGACTCTAGATTAAGCTGTCTAGCACACACAGACAAAACTCAGGCGTGCACACGTTAAAAATACCTGCCCGAAGTCATTTATGAAAGCCCTCTCTCGTTTTTGTAGCAAAGCAATAAACAATGACGCACGCACGCATGTGCATGTCTGCTCCCACACATACAAATGTACGCACAAATTTACACACATACACAAGTACATATACACTCTCTCTCTCAGGCCACTACAGGAGAGTTTTTACGCCTGTGGCGGATTGGCGAGGATGGGGTGCAATTAGAGCGGCTGCTCAACAATGTGAGTCCCCTATCAATGGCTTAATCAGTAGAAGCTCACCCAAACCCTATACTTGCGGTGTGCATACGGTGTGTTTGGTAGGGAGGCTTTATTGTGTATAGTCATCATACATCGATTGACAAGTCATATGCGGTGTAATTGTGCGATCCTTGCCAGCCTGAAAATGAATACGGGGTGTGGGGTATGAAGTAAGATCCTGGGGTATAATCACTGGTTATAAATGAGTAAGGATAAGGCAGGGATTAGAACGGTGGAATGCACGAGAGTAGGATTGAAGGTGGCTGCTTCTTGTGATGGTCATACGCTACAGCCATACCATGAATACCAGAAAACACACGTGCATGCATGCACGCACAAGCGCAATCACACACGCACGCACACGCACACACACATACACATACACACACATACACAAATATGTATGCACATGTCCGCAGAACAAGCAGAGCGATTTCTGCGCCCCCCTGACCTCCTTTGACTGGTGTGAGGCTGACCCTAAACACTTGGGGACCAGCAGCATTGACACCACGTGCACCATCTGGGATATAGAGGTGCGAGCAAAGCGTAGTGCGTCATGCACACGTGGTTATGTACACATACACCGATCACACACACACACACACACTTAGGGACCGGCAGCATTGACATCACGTGCACCATCTGGGATATATAAGGTTGGGATCTAGAGGCGGGTGTGTTGTGTTCATGTGGTTGTGTCCGCTGCACGCACATGCACACACCCACACTCATGCAGACACCCCGTGCATAATTGAGGTAGATGACCTGCAGTGAGTGTGATTACCTCCCAACAGTACGAGGAAGGGTCTAGGTATCCAGCCCATTGTTCAGGCTTTCCAAAATGTAGAAAGGTTGAGGAAATGAGGCTCCTCCTAATGTGTTAGCTCACTATGGATTAGCATCTTTTAAGTGCCCCTTTCATCTGCAAGTGAATTAGACAGGAAGCTTGCTATGACTCCCTCGTCTAATCAGGAGGCTCTAAAGTTCTTCTCATCACTTTAAACTTGGAGCAACAACGCTAAAGCCACGCCTCAACTGTTGCAGAGAGGGGAGGTGGACACCCAGCTCATAGCGCATGACAAAGAGGTGTATGACATTGCCTGGGGAGGATGGGGCGTATTTGCCACTGTGGCTGCAGATGGCAGTGTGCGTGTGTTTGACCTGAGGTGCGTACGTTCGCTCTTTCCTCTGACTGTGAGTGCATCATTCAAGGGGGTTTGTCTTAGCGTCCCGTTCAGCAGAATGTGCGTGTGTTTGACCTGAGGTGCGTACGTTTGCTTTTTCCTTAACTGTGAGCGCGTCATTTGAGGGTGTCCGCCTTAGTGCCCCGTTTAGCTGAGTGTGTGTGTGTGCGTTTGACCTGAGGTGCGTACGTTCGCTTTATTCGAGGGGGTCTGTCTTAGCGCCAAATTGTCTCTAGCCTTTCTCTTCCCTTTGCCATGCATCCAATGCCACTGTAAATCATTGAATTCACTTTCCAGATGACTAAGCGAGTGGATTGATAGCATAATATTGAGACCAAACTTCAAACCAGCGTTGGATAAAAAACAAAGCTGCGTGTTCTGGGCAATGTTCTTCGAGCTTTTTTTGTGCGCTCTATTGATAATATCTCGTCAAATAGCAGCAAAGTGCCTGCACAATAATATAGGTCGTAAAGCAAAAGGCGTAAAATGAGCTTGCGCAGGGATAAACAGCACCTACCAACTCTTTGCCTCATTGAAAATGCTGCTGCGTGTGTTTGCGCGTGCATATCTACTTATGCAGGGACAAACAGCACAGTACGATCATTTACGAGTGCCCTGTGCCCAACACGCCACTTCTGCGCTTGAGCTGGAACAAACAGGTGCGTCTGCTCCTCAGTCATCTTCTTTCATTATTATTTGATATGTCTATATAATTGATATGTTTTCTTTAGTCGTTTGTCCGGACCAAATGAATCATTTTGAGCAGTCGTGCAGATTTTGTGTGAGTCTAGCGCATCAGTGTACACACACACACACACACGCACGCACGCAGGACCCTCGTTATATGGCTACTGTCCCCATGGACTCTTCTAAGGTCATTGTGTTAGATATCAGGTAAGATGATGTTGAGCGCTGTGAGCTTGAACTTTAAAGGATGGACATGAGGCTCTAGCAATCTACAGCAGTGCCTGTGCAAATACTTGCTAGTATCGAGTTGTTTTAAAGAGCGTGTGAGGGCCTGCAAGTTTTTACCGTGTATTGCGAGAGGAACTAAAAGGCAGACCGTGAGTGATCTCGGTGAGTTTCTGGAAACACCACACACTACTATTATTCATTTCTCCAACTGTTTGCACCACCCATCCCAAACTTGTCCCTTACTCCCTTCCCCTTCTGTTTAAAACCGCATGTGCATTTCCATATACATGATCAATTCACCTCTCAATCCCTCCTCCTATCCGCCAGCAGGTACCCCTCCCTCCCCATCACTGAGCTCACTCGCCATCATGCCCCTGTGAATGGTTTGGCCTGGGCCCCTCACAGCAGCGTACACGTGTGCACAGCAGGCGATGATTCGCAGGTGACTTTGTGTGTGTGTGTGTGTGCTTGGGTATGGACTATGCATGTATGATTGCATATACCTATGTGTATGGGGAAGGAGCGGGTGAGACATTTAAGTCTTTGCTCTTTTTTTGAAATGAGTAAGTGCAAGCAAAGGCACTAGCTGACAGCATGGCTAATGCTTTTCCTCAACCACACCATTCCCCAATCAACGCCTCTCGTGTTATATTCCAAATGCATATTTGATAATAAGAATAATAAGACTGACACGAGATGGGTCCGAGAGGTGCACTATTTGATACGTCCATCAAATCTGAGTACAAAACACATGTGAGCTTACTACGCGATTTACCTTGCTGCAAATTTTCTGCAGGCTCTAATATGGGACTTGTCTGCATTGGGAGCAGGTGCGATGTGAGAACTCTTGCCAAACCCGTGCCAGCAAGTTGGTTGTTTAGAGTATACTCTGCTTGAATGTAATGTTCATGTCATACCAGTGTTCTTTTTTCGATTTTGAATAACCTTTGTTTAACGTCACGGCCAGATTTTGCCATTCTGAAAACCTTTGCTTAACGTCTTTCACCCTTTATGCCCAGCCCGCTCGGAAGCCCTCGGCCTCCCAGCATTGTTCGTGCACGTGGTATTATAAATGTTTCAGGCATGGCCCTAAAACAACAAATAAAGCATATATGAACCCTTTAACGTCTTTAAGCCTACGGGTCCAACACCAATATAACTGCGCAGCATCCATACCCCCATCTGAAAGCCACTTATTAAACCATGGCTGCTGCGTCTGCCCTGCTGTCTCACTGTGTATGGCTATTGTGTAATCTGTAGGTGCCAGCTTAAGCCATGCAGGCTGCATGGGGCAGGTGCTGCCATACACCCTTTCAAGTATGCTCCATCACTCTGATTCATTTTTGCCCTTTTGCGCGCATTCTCATCGCTCATCGCTCTATTTAATACAACTTGAATTTTTGAGAAATTTTTTGATTCCAGGCCAAATTTCGACCCTCGGATGGCCCTCGAAGGGCCCACGGGTGATTTTGCCGGGGAGTCCCCTGAAGCCCCAAATGCTCACTTAACGTCTTTGCCCAACACCTAAAAGGACATGTTTAACGTCGGAAGACGTCAACGTCTCGAAAAAAGAAACACTGTGTCATACATATCCAAAACTTGCACTTCTTGCCTACGTACGGTTATAACACAAGCAAAGCCTCAATTCGAAGCATAGATTACATGACTTGAATTGGCTGCAGAAGCGATCTTTTAAAGCGACCACTTAAACATACCAGCAGGCTAGCCTTTGCCAGCCTGTGCAAATATGATGGACACTTGTCAACTCAATAAAACTCAACTGTCAAACTAGAGAACCAAAGGGAAAGCTTTGGATACGACAAACCCTTGATCGCAATGTCCTGCAGCAGAGGGCTTCCTGCCTTGCATCAAAGATTGACAGCTTCTGCTCCCTTCTGTGCACACAAAGTGTGTTGATTGTTTGGCCACTACTATAAATATCCTGCCACTGGTTCCAGTTTCAACCAACATTGAACTGATGGCAATCAAACCAACATTCTGAACAGCAAGTTCCTGCTTTGCTTTGCCCGCGTGCAGGCGAGGATGTGGGGCTAGACCCCATGCTGGCGTACAGTGCAGGCGCAGAGATCAATCAGTTGCAATGGTCCTCGGCACACCCAGACTGGGTTGCCATCTGCTTTGCCAACATGTGCCAGATTTTGCGGGTGTAAGTGACGCTATGTGAGGGTCTGGGTCGGCTGTTCCTAGTTTGCAGCTTCCGCCGCTCCCTCGCAAATTGATCCCTCACACCAACAATCATGTAATGTCGTGCTCAGTCCTGTTGGAGCGTGTAATCCGCGGGTTGCCAATGCTAGCGTCTGCTAGATGTTGGGTGTATGTAGTGCCAGTTTGATGTCAACTCTTACTTAGAGTAGCTACCACTCAAACATGTGTGGAATGTCCTCAAAGGTGCAAGCTGTACTCGTGTGCACGCACAAATGTACAAGAATGCATGAGCCTGCGCGTCTGTGTTCGGCAACAATGTGCATGTGCAGGTCCAGTTCAGCAAAGATGCAATTCCGAGGTGTTTGTATGCCTGTGTGTGCGCTTGTGAGTAAGACAAAGTGTATATGAGTGCAGCACTGCAATGGACGTTATAAGGGTCTGAGCTGCTTCTACCTAGAGCCACAATCTAGCTGCCGTCTTACGTGGTGCAGTGCATGTTTGTGAGCGTATGTGTGTGCTTGTGGGGAAAATTTCATTTGGCTGGACTTCCTAGTGGTGGGCATCATTTTTGAATAGAGTCAAAAGTGCTCACGGCCGTGCACGCTTTTATCTTTGAATTAATGATCCCGGAATAATTGTAGGTTTTTATTGCACGCCCTCGCATTTGCTTTGTTTGTGTTTCCGTTTCCCATCCATTTACCAATTGGGCAAAATCATTTTGGTCTCCAATGGGGCCGTGTACGCTGTTCATTCTAGTTGGCATGGAATGCCTTCCTGTATTTTGCAAGTTTGTAATACATGCCCTTGTCTCTTATTCAATGTTCCTGACACCAAGATAAGAAGCATCTCACGATTGTAATTTTCCCTTTTTCGAGTGCAGCCATCGGTTTGACGTAAAGAGCCAATTCCTCTAGACTCAGATTTCGACCGTCGAAATAATATTCTAAGAATCTAGGCATCGTATAAACACTAAAGGAGAAATGCAAGTAAATCCTCACGGATCTTTCTTGACCCTGGAGCAAAGAAATGCCCTGGATGCTGCACTTGCCCAGAAGGCTGTCGGTAGGGTTATTTGCAGCAACGTCCTCGTCAGCATCATGATGCAAACGCTTGTACACACGCACGCGCGCGGACACACACATACACGCACAAACACACATACACACACATACACACGCGCATGCACAGGAACACACGCAAATGAGCATACACACGTACAAACGCACGTACACACACCGCACAAACATGCACTTGCGCAAACACACACACACACACACACACACACACACACACACACACACACACACACACACACACACAAACATCAACACACACACATCAACACACACACTCACACACACACACATCAACACACACAAACACACTCACACACACACACACACACATCAGACATACACAAATACACGCACACACACACACACACGCACACACACACACACACTTCAGACATGTGCTTGTGGAAAAACACGCGATTTACAAGCAATTACACACAAGCCTTGTAAGGACACACACGGTGCACATTGCACATTCCTGAACTCACAAATTTGAATGCACCACGTACTGCACAACTCGCGTGTGTGTGCAGAGGATGCTGCGCGTGCCAAGGCAGTTGCCAATCAGACAAAGGCAGCCAACCTAAAGGCACGCGGCGCGGCGGGGGGAGCTAAGGAGCCCAAGGTGACGGGATTAACTTTTTGTCTCGGACGTGGTGTTTCACTGGTTCTAGACACCTCTCCTAATTGAAATTGTGCTTTTGTACACCCAAGGTGTGCACGTCCACGCACACGCAAGTCCCTTGCTTGCATCTGTGTTCACGTGTACCTCGCGCGCAAAAAATGCTTGCAGTTGCAGGTGTCTTGCATGGAGCTCAAACTGCAAGTGCGCGAATCAGCTTTCATTGCAGCACCTAGTCATGGAGTATGATAGTATGACAGTGTGATATGATTGTCTATTCTTTGTGCCAAACCAGTGTTGAGATAATCTGCCACGTGGTGGCTTCCTTAACTATACGACGTGGATTTTATGGGGCAAAATTTCTACATTGCAACGCACCCTTGCTGGGAACAAACATTTCTGCTGTAATTGCTTGGACTTCCAAAGCCAGTGCACAGCACTCCCAGCACGGAAGGTCGATGACCACTTCTACTCGCTGCTGCGCTTTGTGTTTCCTTGCCACGTTACTCAGGCTCCACTGCCCTAGCCCATGTTCCACTAAGCACTGAACTCAGGCTTCACTGTCATAACCTGTGTTTACTTGGCACTACTTTACTCAGACTCCGCTGCCACAACTCCTCGTGCCATGCACGCCCTTGCTGCTCTAGTGCTTGCCTGCATGTGTGTGTAATTGTATGTCTGTGTTATTGCATTGTGTAAATGTTTGCATTTGTCTGAGTGTGTGCGTGCGTGTATGAGTTATGAGTGTATATGTGTATGTGTGCTGTGTGTGTGCACATACGTGCGTACAGTCTTACAATTCCTCGTCAGATGTGCAAGTTTGTGTGCGTGCTTGCTCGGATGGAACAAACATGTGTGGATGTAAGACCGCACACTCCTACATAGCATGAGAGCATGTCTGTGTGTGTGTGTCTTTACGTTTGCAGAAAGGTGGCGGCGGCGGCAAGTTTACTTGGGGCACAATCATGGACGGTAAGGCAGTGATGATTCCACTAATACTCAGCTTGCAAATTTGATTTGCCATGCATGCGCTGTCACACTATCCTCAAATCACCCTGCAAATTTGTTTTGTCTAGTAAGGGCATAGAGAGGGTTGTCTTTTTGCTACGTCCATGCATTCACGTTGACTTTTTGCCACTGCTCAAGTCCGTGCACCCACGCTCTGTTCTTACATAGGAATGGCTAAAACCGTATATGTACACTGTATGTGACCGTATATTTGGTGATTTCCCTGCCCAAAATACTGTGTATACACCGTATACATATGGAATGGCCAACTATATTCTTACACTTTACACAAGCAGCTATAGCTCGTTAGCAACAGGATTACAGGAATGCAAGTAGTTCAGTGTGTTTTAACCAAACGACACAAAAGCGGCTTCCTCACTACGAGCTGTGTCTTTCAACCAAACGACTAGTTTCTGTGTCTTTCAACCAAATGACAAAGAAGCAGTTTCCTCACTACAAGCTGTTTTGTGAAGTGGCTTAACTTGACTGTTGCTGACAACCTTATCTGAGTTTGCTCTTTTCTAGATTGCTGACGCCCACACATTTAACAAGAGCAATTTTGTTTGCGTATGTTGGTTGCGACATGCAAGTCCACAGTCAAAATTGCTTGACGGCTGTGCGGTTTTATTTCCAAACTACTATGTGCTTTGTACCTTGAGGTGTTAAATGCACAACTGGGTTATTAATATTATTCTCTTCACACTCGCAAAGAGTGTGTGTGCGCTTTCAAACCTGCGAGCTCTCCCCTCAACACCTAGAAACATTATATAGACAAGCTTCAATACCTGAAAAAGGACAGGGCACATAGGTTTAGGCATTAGGGTCCATGTGCACCAAAACAAACGCTTTCCAAGATGTATGTTTGTGCGTGTGTGTGTGTGCGCTTGTCTGTATGCGAGCAGGTACTCGGCCCGACCTGAAGGGGGCTATGGACAAGCACGACCCCAACTATGAGTCCGATGAAGAGCGCACGGTGGTGCTGCACACACAGCAGCAGCAGCAGCTCAAAACAGAGCTGCAGGTGTACAAGGAGAAGGTGGGGGCCGTGTGTGGAGGGTGCATTTGATGGGCATTGTGATGCTGCCCTGCGTATGTGTGTGTGTGTGTGTGTGTGTGTGTGTGTGTGGAGAAGGGGTGCAGACCAACGAGAAGAGAAGAAAGGGCTGATACAGGCACAGACACACTTAAGCACATGCACATACATGCACGCACGCACACAAATGCATGTCCACGCTCAGCCACACAGGCACGCATACACAAACAAACATATGCCCAAACTCACACATGCGCACGCATTCATATAAACATGGACACGCATACACACACTAACGTGCACACGCAGGTGGAGGCCGTTGTGTTGGAGTACTTTTCGTCCGGCGATGTGACAAATGTAGCAGAGAGCTTGGAAGACCTAGGACTTGCGGTAAGCAGTCCAGGGCTGGTTTGTAGCTGCTCAAAAGCACGATTCCTTAGATGGAAACAAGAGCTGGTTTGTAGCTGCTCAGAAGCACGATTCCTTAGATGGAAACAAGAGCTGGTTTGCAGCTGCTCAGAAGCACGATTCCTTAGATGGAAACAAGGGTTGGTTTTTAGCTGCTCAGAAGCACGATTTCTTAAGTGAGAACAAGGGCTGGTTTGTAGCTGCTCAGAGGCACAACTTTTTATAGGGAAACTTGACAAAGCTGTCGAAGGTTGAAGGAAGGTGAAGTAAGGTCAGGATTTAGGGTTTAGGGTCAGGGATTAGGTGTGGCGTCATTTGCGCATGTGTGTGGGTGTGTGGGTGGGTGTGTGTATGTGTGTGCGTGTGGCGTCATTTGCGCAACACGTGACAAAGTTTGAGGAAGGGTACCCGCAACACGTTCAATGGAGGGCTGTTTGTATGGTCGTTCAAAAGAGTGAGTCACCATTACCTCAAGGCGTGCGCACTCCCTTTAAAGCCTAAAACAAATTCGTTATCATCAAAACATGCATCCACACACACGCACAAACGCACAGGGCTACATGTTTTACTTTGTGAAGCGCCTCATCACCACGGCCTTGGACCGGAGCAACAGAGAACGGGAAATGGCCAGCACCGCGCTCAGCAGCCTGTACGCAGATGTAAGTGCAAGCACACCAAACACTGGTGCTGTTCTCGTGGGACCTATTATGTGGTGGTTGTGTGTGTGCGTGCGCATGTGTGTGTGTGTGCTTGTGTGTGTGTACCTGTGCGGTGGTGGATGATAAAACGAGCTGCTTGAAAGCAATTCTAAGTTTGCATACCGTGACAGGATATCATCCCTGAAGAGTTGTGTTCTCCGTCGCGGTATAATCCTAGTCTAGTCATGACCTCCCCCAGTCGTGACCTCCCCTCCCCCCCCCCTGGACCCCGAAACCAGCATATTTGCATACTCACCATAACCACCCCAAAACAACAGAGAAAGCGTCAGAGCTCTTTGGCAAGGTCGCAGTCTCTGCCTCCACCACCAAACGTTTACTAATCAGGGGCAACAATGACTGATCAGGGGAGGGGGTATCTTGGTGTAAAGAAGAGTGGTGAAAGCACGGAAAGCAGCGCCTTTGGCAGAGCCTGTGCGTGATGGTCTTTAGCACAAATGATGGAGCGGTGCCAATTGTTTGGGGGGGGGCGTAGGCTGCTTTCGCCAATAGTGAGTTGTGCAGTTGCATTAGAAAGTTGGGTTTAGGGTTGCGGTTTGGGTTAGGCTGGTTTTGCCAACAGTGAGTTATACAAAGCCCAGAGCTTCTCTGTTAAGGCTTGCCAAAACGCCTGTGCAATCCACACACCACTTAGGCTGATTTTGCCAACAGTGAGTTGTACAAAGCCCATAGCTTCTCTGTAAACGCCTGCCAAAACGCCTGTGACACCCACACACCACAAATCAAGCCCCAGTTACTGAAAACGTCATCCATCTTGCGTTTCCAGCTGCGGTTTTTTTGCTGGTATATGTGCGACATATTTTGAACGTGCAGCCTTTCATTGAACGAATGCTGACTGTTTGCTTGTTTATGTATAGGCGACGTGCATTATGTGTGTGCAGTCTTTCCTTAAATAAACGCTGACTGTCGGCTTGCAACTGTGTAGGCAACGTGGGTTTTGTGTGTGCAGCCTTGCATTAAATCCACACATTCTTGTGTTCCCACTATGCAGACCATTCCCTCGGAGCTTGTCCAAAAAGGCTTCGCCAGTCTCATCGATAGTGTTGGTGGGTGTTGAGAGTGGGGTCACATGCTTTGTCTGGGCTGTTGGGCAATGTTAGCGTGGGGTGCTTGGCTTTGCCAACCAGAAACTCACAGTGTATGCGCAGAAAGGTGTTGTAAGGGCTCCTAAATGCCCATATTTTATGGCACTGCTTCTGGCTGTCACTTGTTAAGGGACAGGCTGTATTCACTTTCTAATGCATCTTACATACTTGCAATCATTTCTTTTTGTGCTTCACGCCCAGGTCCCTTCCCTGACAGCTTGCTTTGTATGTACTTGAAACTTAGGTTACCCCACATGTGTGTGCATGTGTGTGTGCATGTGTGTGTGCATGTGTGTGTGCATGTGTAGGCCTGCACCTCCTCCTCTTTCGTGCCTGCTGTGTGGTGTTCGGTGCTTCATTGCTTCATTGCCTGATCGACCCTCCCCCCCTCCTTTGACTTGATTGCCCAATCAACCAACTCTCCCTTTGACGGCTTTGCCAATGTTCATGATGCATCACGCACACACACATACACACACGCACGCCTCCCTTGATGGCCTTGTCCATGGTCATGATGCATCACGCAAACACACACGCACACACGCACGCCTCCTTTGATGGCCTTGTCCATGGTCATGATGCATCACGCAAACACACACACGCACACACGCGCGTCTCCTTTGACAGCCTTGGCCATGTTCATGATGCATTAAGCACACGTGCCTCTCTTCTTGTTGGTACAGGCGACCTGGCGCTTTCGGGGTGAAGGGTCACAAGCACACATCTACAAATTCAAACGCTCCAACACACACACTCACACTCACACTCACAAGCGCACTCACTCCCACACCCACATGTGCACACAATCATGCAGGCGACCTGGTGCTCGATTGCCCAGAGGCCCCTGACCTGCTGGCCATGTTCATCGCGCGTGCTGTTGTTGATGACGTGCTCCCCCCAGCTATCGTGCACAGGTGGGTGCCAAACACAGCACGATGGATGAACTGTACAATTCCAGTCCCCTTCAGCCACCGCACACAGGGGCTCAGTGCACGTGCCTTGCAGGTGTGACCTTGCTACCCTTAAGGGCATTAACCATCGTGCGCTGGAGGAGGTTGGAGATTGCTACCAACGTTTGCACCCAAGCGCTTGGCTCCTTTGCGGCCTCAAGCACACGCACATACACACACATAAATAAACACGTGTAAACACACACACATGCACGTACATGCGCACACATACACACACGCACATACATGCGCACACACACACACACAAATGTACACATGTGTACTGAACACACTTGCACATCAACAATGTGCAGGGTGCCTAACACACCACCTGCTTCTGCGGCGCTGAAGCACAGGCTAGAGCAGCAACTGTCGGCACGCCATGGGGCGGAGAAGGTGCTGCGATGCTGGGGATCAGGTGAGCTTGCTCATATGTGAGCTTGCTCATATATATGGTCTCAAAAATTGGAGGGGGGGGACGCAACACATGTGTGTGTTTGCGTATGTGTGTGTGCATATGCGTGCATAAGTGTGTGCGTAGACAAAGGAGTGTGCATGTGTGTGGGTGTTAAGTGTGCGTGTGCATGCATGCTGCTGTAAAGTATGCTTGTTTGCGCATGTGTGTGTTGCTGTGTGTGCTCTTAGTGAGAGCCTCGGAGCTGCTCAGTGCTTGGACGCAAGACCACGTTTCAAACGCCACGCCCCCTTTGCTGAAGAGAAGATACGGAAAAGGGGCATCTGCTGTTGGCTTACAATCCAGCAGCTTGCACAAAATCTTTATGCTATTTGTGTGTGCTGGTGCAGACCCGGCATGTCAGCCTTGCTTGCCTCCTTCCAAGCGCAGATTGAGTTGCACACACACACACACACACTCATGCACACACGTGCATCACGTCTTGTGTGCACACAAGTACATTCCGCCTTCTCAGGAGTGTACGAAATAAGCGGAGACTGAGTATCAGCACACACACATGCACACAAACTCACACATGCACACATGTGTGTCACATCTTGCGTGCACACAGGTACATTCCCGCCTTCTCAGGAATAGTATGAAATAACTGAAATTCGAGTGCCCCATACATACACACACGCACACGCATGGACACGTGTGATGTACCTTGCACACACACGTATACACACACGTGCAATGTACCTTGCACACATGTACTCACACACACACACACACGTGCATTGTACTCTGTGTGTGCATAGGCGCAGGCCTGGCATACCAGCAGACCAAGGAGGCCATCAGCCGCCTGCTGCTGGAGTACGAAGCGAGCAGGGATGCAGAGGAGGCACGAGCATGCCTGCGTTCTCTGCACGTGCCCTTCTTCTACCATGAGGTGTGTCAGAGTAATATAATACACTATTGGAAGAAGAGGTCTCTTAAGATGCACGGGCCAAAACCTGGAAGTTTGTGTGTGTGTGTGTCCATGTTCACGCATGAATCCATGGATGTAAACACCTACAGGCAGTGGTTGGTTGTGCGGCAAGGGGCACACACATCGTGGGCTATCATCAGCCTGAGGCTTATGCATGCTCACAGACAGTGCTGCAGCCACAACAGACGCCATCTGGGAATCGTACGTAATCAAACTCTCCTTCAAACACACACGCACGCGCACACGCACACACACACACACACACACACACTCACACACACACATGCACACACACACGTGCGCGTCCACTTACACACATGCATGCTCACAGGCTGTGAAGCAGGCTATTCTCAAAGCCATGGACGCCAGCAGCGCCAACCCCGGCCTGGCCCAAGCGTTCATAGGCCTGCTTTCCAGGTAGGGATACTGATGCCATAATGTACTAGTAGTACCGGTTCAATGTACTAGGATGCATGTTGGGTGTAAGGTGTGCTGTTTTGATGCAGTTTGCTGGGATGCTGCTGCTTAATATTATCGAGTGTTTTCAAGTGCAAACCTGTCAGTTTCAGAGTGCAAATCACTCCAGTTTACTAGGAGCTGGGTCTCACTTTCATGTATGTGTTTACCCTTTAAATTTGATGCTGTCATGTGTTTTTAGAGTACGTGTGACCCTTTTATTTTGATGCTGTCATATGTGTGCAGGCAGGCTGAGGCTGCAAAGTTGCAAAGCTTTTCAGCCTGCTGAAAGGCTGCTTTTGTTATGAATTATGAGTGCATGTGCTGATACCACAGCTGTTTTGACACTCTTGTGTGTATGTGTATGTGTGTGTGTGTGCAGGCCGGTCGAGAGTGGACAGCAAATCAGTCTGCTGAGGAGTTGGGTTTTAAATGTGAGAGCATACGCCAACACCGCCAATACCGTTCTTTGATGGTCTCATATGTGTGTAGGCTGGCTGAGAGTGGTGAGGTCTCTCAAGGGCAGCTGCTCAAGGGGCTTAGCCGAGTGGCGGACCAGCTGGGGGATCTGTGCCTGGACAACCCTGCAGCACGGGAACAGCACGGCAAAGTCATGGAGGTGTGTGTGCACGTATGCTGGTGTGTGTGGGTGTGTGTGCGTAAGTGCATGTGTGTATGGGTTTGTGTGTGCGTGCGTGTGTATGTGTAAATGTGTGTGTGCGTGCGTGTGTATGTGTAAATGTGTGCGTGCGTGTGCATGCATGTATGTGCATGCGTGTGCGTGCTTGTATGTATAAACATGTGTGTTTGTGTTTGTGTACACATCAGGGTTGTTCGGTTCTAGGTTTGGCCAAAAGTTCAGGTTTGCAAACTTGCACGCATAAAAAAAATTCTAAAAGTGCCGTTCGGAGTTCGGTCAAAGTTCGACGAATTTTCAAGAGTTTGTCGAACTATACAGCATGCGTCTGTCAAAATTGCAAGGGACAGCAGCCCCCCCCAGTTCAGTCCCAATCTTTCCTTGCAGTAAAAGTAATATGTTCAATGATTTATATATCAAACATGATCTGTAATTTGTATCAGGCAAGGAAGTTTCCTTGGTCTTAAGGCCAAACTTGTCACACATTTCTAAACTGCTAAGGATTTGTACAACGCGGCACTTGCACTGCACCTGAAGGTTCTCCTTTTTCTGCTCTACGATGATGACATGGTCCCATTCTGGCCCCTCTTCCCCCCTAAAATTATTTATGAACATACACAACTAATTGGGAAGATTTGAAGGTGGGGGGAGGAGCCCAAGGGCCCGTTTCCCAAATTGCACATCGAACCCTTCGAACAGTTCAAGGGTCTAGGAAAATTCCCGAACTTTATCGAATCCTTGCTCCCAAAAAACGAACTGAACAACCCTGGTACGCATGGTGTTGCGTTTGTATGCCTCAACGTTTATGCTTGAGGGGACGTGGTTGTTGTAGCGCTGTATGTGCCTGACCTTGGTATGCAAGTGGTCATTGCATATGTGTTTGTTACATACGCGTGTGTGCACGTGAACGTGTGTTGTGTATGCCCTTGAAAGAATGTTTGTGTGCCTGGATGCTAGTATGCATGTGCTCAATTAGCTGTGTATGTACGCATGTGCATTGTGGCTCTTCTTTTTTTGCGTGGGTGGTGACGCTGCTGTGTTTGTATCAGTGGCATCACACCTATGTGCCTGCATGTGCCTCGGAGGCCTTCTTTTTCACCATAGAATCAACCCATAGCTCATGTTTTTAGTTAGGAAAGCTTGCCCTGAAAGTCTAGAGCTATGTTCTCTGCTGTCAGGGCAGGTTCTTAGGGCTAGGGGGACTCAGGTTCGAACCTGCCTGGTGGGATACGGGAGTATACTGCCACCTGGGAGTACCGGTCCCTCTGTTCTATTACGTGTGCATTGTGAGATGGCGGTGGATTGTTTACAAATAAATCACTTTGCTTCACTGAACTGGAGTTCAAGCGTTGCACACTGAACTGAGCGGCTTCCTCAGTCAAGCAAGGCTTTTGAGGTGACAGCATTGCCAGCGTATTGATTCCTCATTTCACTATGGGTAAGAGCAGGGAGCACACACACATACACACATTTGCACACACAAAAAACATACGCACACACACACGCACACACATACACACATACATACACACACACTTTACGAGGTATCGCGCCACAGAAGAGGCACTGTTCTATTTTTCATGAGCAATAGGCCACTAGTAGATTTAGCCAGGACCGTATATTCGTCCGCTGTAAAACTTCATAAACATATTCGCGTACAAAACATTTTCCTGCTTAAATGCCAAATTTGCACCATGTATGTACGAAGGACTCAGGTTTCCTTCTGCTTGAGTTTTGCACTTTTTGTATGTATGTAGCTCTGGCCAATCTTCAACGTCTGTGCTGCACATGCAGGGGGTGGACTTTTTTTTGGGGTGCATGGCAAAGCCATGTATCAAGTATTTAGATGTGTAAGAACATGTGGTCTGGCTAAATCAACTAGGGGCGTATTGCTCATGAAATTTGCCAAAGCACGGGTGTGTTGATAATGCAAAGCTTTGTGCCAGAATGGACACAAAGCTTTATGACGACCATGCAAGCTTCTACCAGCATATAAATTCTTGCAGACGCACATAGGTACAAAAGCACCTACGCACAGACAGAGGGAGCACTCGCTCTGGCGCACCTTCACACACACACACACATACACACACACACACACACACACGCACGCACGCACACACACACACAAGACACACACACACACCGCATACTCTCACGCAAGCACACACGCATCAAAGTAGACTTTGCACACATGCAAACACACACACTCAACACACACACAAACACACTCACAGATGGTGGAGGCTGCAGGCCTCCTTGAAGCAGATGACCTCGTGCGTGCTGCTCTGGGCGAGCGGCGCAGCATGCGCAGCATGACGAGTGCCAGCGTGGAGGCCGCCTCTATCACCTCCACTCATGGGACGAGCTCTGCGGGCACTGATGAGGAGAGAGCAGGTGAGAGCGGGTGTGTGTGTGTGTGTGTGAAAGGCATGACGTGGGACTGTGTGAATTGCGTGTTTGTATATGTGCGTCATGTGTATGTGATGAGTACGTATGTGTGACGTGTGTATGAGATGCTTTGTAGGCACTGATGAGGGTCGAGCAGGTTTGTGTGAATGAGGCATGTATACATGGGACTGTGTGGGAGGTGTGTGTGTGTGTGAGACGTGTGTGTGAGTGTGAGTGTGTGTGAGTGTGTGTGTATGTGTGAGAGGTTTGTGTGAGTGTGTGTGTGTATGCGAGGCGTGTACGTGACAATGTGTGAGACGTGTAAGTGTGTGTGTTGTTTGTGTGAAATGTGTGTTCGTGTGTGTATTATTTAAGGCAGACAAATAATGATGCTTTTTTTGCGTTTGTATGTGACGAGCTCTGCAGGACTTGGTGTACGTGTGTATTTGTTTTGTAGGATGCAATATGTATGCAGTATTTGTAGGGTTGGCCAGAACGGCATATATGTACCGTATATGTACCATATATTTGGTGATTTCCCTGCCAAAAATATCGTATATGCATCGAGTATATATGGTTCTGGCCAACCCTAAATATATGCTATGTTTCTGGTGTGATGGTACGTAGAAGATACAAGGTACGAGCAGAGTGGGTGGGTGCGTACGTTGTCTGCGTTTCCTTTGTGCGCTTGCGCCTTCATGCGTGCTTGGGACTTCATGCGTCCAGCTACCTGACTGCCTAGATTTTGTATTGGCCTTATGCGCCTTGCTGCAATCTCATTTTTCCCTTGCCCTCTTTCTGGCTCATACTGTGGATAACGCGTCAAGCACACCAGCTGAGTGGCATTGGGTACTGTGCCCACATTTGTGGGTAAGCTGTGTTTCATTCGGGTAAGGGACGAGCTAATGTGTAAGCTCTGATCCATATAGGCAAGTGATGCATGAATCATATAATCATATATCATATATATTTAGGCAAGTGATGCATGAAGGGCAAGTAACCACCAAGCTGTACTCCATGGGGCAAATGATGTGTAAAGGCAATGCAGTTGTGTTTCAGTTGGTCGACTTACATATATAAGGGCAAGCAACACTCTCGTATATGGACGTTCACTCGCTCATGCACATACGCGCATGCTTGCATGCACACGCCTTACGCAGGCATGCCACGCACCCTTGGGGCATTTAAAGCGGAGGGCCTCTCTATCATTCGGGAGTACTTTGACTCCAGTGATGCCGGGGAAGTTGGACGAAGGTGTGTGTATGTATGTGCACATGTTTGTGTGTGTTGATGGAGGCGTGCGTGCATCTTTGTGATTGTTTAGTGTGTTAGTCGTGTTGATGGAGGCGTGTGTGCATGCCTGTGTATGTATAGCACTGGTAGTGTGTTGGTTGTGCTAAAGGAGGCGTGTGTGTGCATGTTTGTAATTGTGTAGCACTGGTGGTGTATTTGGTTGCGTTAATTAAGACATGTGTGCATGTTTGTGAGTGTATAACACTGATAGTGTGTTTGTGTGTGTTGATGAAGACATGTGTAAATGTTTGTGTGTGCATGATACTGATAGGGTGTTTGTGTGTGTGTGTGTTGATGAAGACGTGTGTGCATGTTTGTGTGTGCATGGCACTAAAAGTGCTTTGAAGGCACAGCACTGCCCTTCTTTCCCCATGACAAGATGCACCTGTGTGTGTGTGTTTGTTTGCGTCGACATTGGCCTTATCAATAATGAAAGGAGCAGCCGAGAAGTGCAGGGGCTGCCAGAAATCAAATCATTGCATCCATTCCCCTCAATCTAAAGTAACGTGTATTTAAGTTGCATACAGTTGATTTGCACTTCATGTTTGAGCTATGGTAAATTATCTGCAGGTGTGAAAGCACAGCCGTCACAGAATCGCAACCACACAGATACACACAAACACACACACACACACAGACACACAGACACACGTGCGCATGCATACACATACACACACATACACATACACACACATACACATACACACACAACCTCACACACACACACACATACACACACATACACACACATACACACACACACTCACACTACTTCATACACACACACAACCGCACGCAGGCTTCTAGAATTGCAAGACCCTGGCCTGCTGCAGGTGTTTGTGAAGCAATCCGTGGTGCAAGCGCTGGACAGAAAAGACAGGGAGAAGGAGCTGGTGTCGCTGCTACTGGCCCAACTACACCCTGAGGTGGGTCGACGCCTGTTTAGGGCACGTGTGTGTTCTCAAGTGAGTGTGTAGCTTGCAAAACGCTGATTAAACACTGTGAGGTAGGTGCTGCCGCGGCTGCTGGCCCAACTACACCCTGAGGTGAGTCAAGGCTTGTGTAGAGAAGACGTGTGTGTTGTGAAGAGAGCGTGCAGTTTGCAAAAAGAGGACTGGCTGCCAGAGTCGCTGGCCCCTCTACACCCTGAGATGGGTTGAGATGGGAGTGAAATGTGCACCAAGGCAGTGATATATGCACCAAGGCAGTGATATGTGCACCAAGGCAGTGATATGTGCACCAAGGCTATTCAGTAAGCAGCAACGAAAAGCACTAGACCAGATTTGTGTTCAGCATGCAACAAGGAAAGGTACCAGACCAGTTTTGCTTTGAAGCTTGCGTGTGAATGTGATTCACAGTGTGAATGTAGCTTTAAGAAGGGAGGGACTAGATTAGTAGTGGGCCCATCTGTGATTGGGCAAGGCTGGTTGGGCACAGGGTTGTGTTCTGAGTGCGTAGCTTACAGACGGCCGAGAGAGGGAGGGCGTTACAGCTGCTGCCGCTCCAACATTGCGATTGGGAATGTTCGTCGCAGGGCGCCTTTGGGCAGTGCTTATGGTGCTGCCTTATGGTGCATCGCACACTCTACAGCACACAGGCATTTGCGCTTGCGCACTCATGAACAGGCATACGCGTATGTACACGCTCGTGCGCATGCACACATCGCATGCACGCACACACGCACACGCATCTACACACACACGCACACACCCGCATAAACATGCGCACACCCTTGATGCAGGTTCTGAGTACCGACCAGGTTGCAGCCGGTTTCGTACGTCTGCTGTCGGCAGCTGATGACCTGGTGCTGGACTGCCCAGATGTGGTTCACCTGCTGGCCCTGTTCTTGGGGCGAGCCATCGTGGATGAGGTGCTGCCGCCTGCATTCTTGACGCAGGTGTGTGCCTGTGTGTGTCTGAGTGTGTGTATGTGTGTGTGTGCTGCCGCCTGCATTCTTGACGCAGGTGTGTGCCTGTGTGTGTGTGAGTGTGTGTGTATGTGTGTGTGTGCTGCCGCTTGCATTCTTGACACAGGTGTGTGCCTGTGTGTGTATGTGTGTGTGAACCCTATGTGCAAATGCTGTGAGTGCATGTGTAGATTCTGTGTGTGAACCCTGTGTGTGACTTTGCGTCAAGCTCATGCTAAGAGGCTCTTTTCCTTTGATGCTTGTGAATCCAAACACGTTCTGATTGTGCGCAAACTCTGTATCAAACACGCACGCACACACACATACACACACAACACACACACACACATACACACACAGTGCACGCATGCCCTTCAGTATTATGCAGATACACATGTACACAAGTGCACACACTTTTCCTTCACGCACACTTACGCACCCACATACACATAAGCAGGTTCTAAGCTCCCTGCACAGCCATCAGCTGGGTGTGGCCATCGTCAAGATTTGCGGGTAAGGACATGTTGGCCGATGTCAGTTTGTGATGGTCGATTGCTCAACTGCTGGGAAACGTCTGCAGCACTTTTGTTGCTTATATCAAAAGGATTTGCAAAGGTGTACGTACTGCTGGTGCTCTTTTGGGACGACATGCACACACACAGATTTGCTGACATGCATGCATGCAGTCTCGATAGAACGTACAAAAATCACATACTGTGCGATTATTCACACCTGCAAGGCCTCACATCACACCAATTGGACACATGATGTCGCACATGATGCCACACAATTGGACACATGATGTCACACATCACACCTTCAATTCTTCTGATATGCACACATGCACAGACACACATGCACACACGCACACACACACATAAGCACACACACATGCACTCACACACGGACACATGGACACACACACATAAACTCACACGCACACATGTACACACGCACGCATACACTCACACACGAACACATGGATACACACACATAAACTCACACATACTCACACGCGCACGCATACACTCACACACGGACACATGGACACACACACACACACGCACAGTGGTCTGCTCAGTGCACGACACGGAGCCGAGCGCCTGAGCAATGCATGGCATGGTGGTGCCTTAACAATGGAGCAGGTGTGTGGGCGTGTCTGTGTGTGCATCTACACGTGTTTGCGCATGTGTGCGTGTGTATGCGTGCGTGCATCCGTGTGTGGGTGTCTTTGAGGTGCTTTCTGTTCGTATGCATGTGTGCATTTGTGTGTATGTGGGTGTGTTTGAGATGGTTTGGGTTCACAGTTGTTCACAGAAGTGTGTGGGTGTGTTTGTGCAAGCGTCCATTGGTTCAGGTGTTGTCCATTCGCTGTGTGGGTGATCAGAGTTTGTTTTATTTTTCATTTACTGTCCGTGGCCCGGTTGTGGTTTGATATGATGGGCAGTCTTTGATTAAATGGCCTCACTGGATGCATCACGTGAGTTTGTACGAGTCTGAGCATGGCAAGATAAGCGCAGCACCTTTTTTGGAAGCAAAGGTAAGGTCGTTCGAGAGGAGCAGGTGAGGAAATGGCATTTGGTAAGCTGGCATGCCACGTCTCAAAGTCTGTATTCAAATACCTATCAAATTGCTTACAATTGATCTAGCGTCCTCATAATAGAAGCAGTTGGAGTTGGCTGCGCAAGTCAATATTGTTAAGTTGTGGCCATAAGCTCGCTCCGTTGCATGCAACGCAAAGACGCACCAGCAGCCGCAAGCATGTTTATTATTTGTGCACAATTATGTGTACGGCTGCCCAATAGCAAGAATGCGTAGTGCCTGCCTGCAAATGTGCACACGCATGTATGAGAACTCCGGTGTCACGCTTTGTCCTCCATGCTTCACAGATTACAAGCCAGTTCAAAAACTTGCTGCGAGAGTATGCAGGTATGCGTTTGTTACATGTGTAAAAGCATGCAAGTGCCCCATCGTACAAATTGAGGCGGTATGCGTTTAGTACGTGTGTTTAAGCATGCAAGTGCCCCATTGTACAAATTGAGGCGGAATGTGTTTATTACGTGTGTGAAAGCACGCAAGTGCCCCATCGTACGAATTGAGGCGGTATGCGTTTAGTACGTGTGTGAAAGCATGCAAGTGCCCCATCGTACAGATGAAGGCGGTATTTGGTTTTTTCAAAACGACACGACCCTCCTTGCTGCGTTGGCACGTTTCCACGACTCACTTTTGCATGTGTTGCTGTTGATTTCATTCAGGGGGCGCAAGGGACGCATCAGAAGCCTCTCGCTGCCTAACAGAGCTGGGCGTCCCGTACGCGCATCACCTGCTGGTTAAGTCCGCCATTGAGCTAGCATTTGAGGAGGGAAAGGTGTGTTTGTGTGCGTGCACAGTGAGTTAACTCACTGACTTCACAGTTGTGTATGGTGCCCTTGCTGCCTCTTTTGCACCTTTGCATGCAGCGGCATGTGCACGGTTGTGTATACGCAAGCGCACACACACACTCACACACACACACACACACACACACTCACACACATATACACACATGTATACCTACACATACACGTACACACGCACAAACACACACACATACGCACATGTATACACACACGCACACACATGCAGTCAGAAGCTGATATGCTGCAGCTACTGGGACAGTTGTCTGCAGCTAATGCCATCACAGATACACAGATGAACAAGGTGTGTGTACGCGCGTGTATGTTCAGATCCGTTTGTGATTTAAGGTGTCTGAATCCAGAAGCTCCCGTGCAATCCAAAACGTGGAACATATCCAGAGGTTTCAATGTTGCGGTGCATTATTATATCATTAAGTTACACCTGGCTCCACTGCAACCCTGCTTGCTGATGCATGCCCTGTCGCCATGACCTCTTCAATTTCATATAGTGTTAACAAAGATATGAGTTAAAGCAGGGCATGATAAGGGGGTTGGGGCAATTGTACACAGAATGCCTCTATATAGGTATATATAGGCCTATATAGAGAGCAAAACTGGAAGTGCGTGCAAGCTTCTCCTCCTGCCCATGGCAGGATTGCAGCATCAATGACAGAGGAACAACAAGCTTTATCCTATAAGAGAAAAAGACACAGCACAAGGGGGTGTTTACCTTATGCTGGGCGGCGCTTGGGGCAGTGGGCCAGCCCTGCATGGCGCAGGATGTTCAGCAAGTAGCCGCTGCACACTGTGATGTGCAGCGCGTTTGCGACGAACTTTTTTCCTCGTATAGGATATAAAGTTGCCACGCCCCACTCGTCAGGTATAACACAGGACTTATGCCAGATGAGAGCGTGACTCCTTCTATTAATGGAGCGTGAAAGTCCTTAGAGGAAACAAGCATGTAAACCTTCTTCAAAGTGGCCTGCACGTCATAGAGCTTGGCAGACCAATCAGTGATGCTGCTTTTTTTTGTACAGGGGTTCTCTCGCGTACGTAGCGTGCTAGCAGACGAGGCACTAGACTATGGGCCACGCGCACGGGATGTGTTTTCTAGGATGGCACAAGCTGGGATGATACAAGGATGGCTTATTTTGGACCCCGAAAGCTAGCTAGGCAGCTAGTTAGGGGTGGTCCTCAAACTGTGCATAATTACCAGGGTCTTGGGTCGTTAAAGCCTGCTATTCACTGTGGTTAGAAATAATTTGTGGTTAGACACCGTGTTCTGTTCGTTTATTTGTCAGATTTCTCCATAGGTTATGAACGTATGTATTGTCACGTTCAGCTCTAGCGCTTTTTAGAGTAATGCTCACACAAGCACGGAGGATGTAAGGGAGATTCACACGAAACTCAGACAGGTAATTCATTCAGCATAGATCTCACCAAATCTTCATTCAGCATAGATCGCACAAAAATTCACACACAGTCTTCTTAGCACAAGGTTTGACAAAAGAACGGGTTTCCTCATGTCTGAAGTCTGCAACATTTGAACCAAGGTACCTGCCGTACTCGGAGCTGCGACAGTAAACAGTGTGCTCAGCCAGTTAGGTAAGGTAAGGTAAGGTTACATCGCTATATACGCCTCAGGGGCATCTGAGCGGAAGCTTGGAAAAAGCCTGTGACCACACTTATCTATATAAAAGGGGAAGCGCCTAAGATAAGCAAGAGAAAGAGTCGGAAAGAAAAAGTCTAGTTACGAGAAGAAAAAGAGAGTCAAGTATAGCTTAAGAACTAGCAGAAAATGGTTTGGTCTGAGCACAGTGAGTTCTGAAGGAAGCATTGCTAGTGCTCCACAGAAGACATGAAAGTCAAGCCAGCAGCTCTAGAACCCAGAAGCAAGGCAGCAGGCGCCTAATAAGAAGCATCATGAGTTGGGCTTCATAAACAGGCTGGATCTTTCTCAGCGCTAGCAGAGAGTCAAACCTGATATCCACTCGAACCAAAAACCCATCCATGAAAGACTGAAGGGATTGCAACTTTGCCGCAACTTGCTCACGGCTGGCTGCATTGCTCCTCCCTGGTGCTGCTGGCTTGGGAGGTGCTGCTGGCTTTGGTGCTGCTGCTGGTTTTGGTGCTGCTGACTTTGGTGCTGCTGGCTTTGATGCTGCTGGCTTTGGTGCTGCTGGTTAAAAAGCGGGGTATACGGAACCTGTCGAGCTGGGGCGTGTGATAGTATGCTCGTCTGACCTAGCAGTTTGTGTGTCTGTATATCCTCTCAATGTGATTTATCGTGCTTTGTCCGCCTCGCTGACTTGTAAGTTGTGGATATCGTGTTTCAAAGTAAGACAGAGTGGTTTGACAGGAGCTGATATGATTCTTGAGCCTCAGCATGTTTGTCACGGTGGCTGTCCGAAGCACATATTGAAGTGGAATCCTGACAAAGCATTTCATTACGCTGAACACCTTAAAAACAATACTGAAGGCCACAATTCTTTTATGAAGGCTATTGAGAGAAAGGACGTAGAAGCAGCTAACAATTATTTACGGGCTATGATTATTTCAGCTGCTTGCACTTCTGGTATGGGGAAGTTTTCTCCTTGCGTTTTTTATCGGAAGAATCAAAGGGTGGCAGCTGGAGCCAGAAAGGCTCCTTGGTTTAATGATGAATGCAGGAGAAAGAGAAGGGATTTTTTACGCTCTTTGAGGGACGGTAGAGAGGATTTACAGGAATCTAAGAAAGAGTACAGAAAACATACGCGGAGGGTTGCACGCAAATTCTCAAAACA
>Ga0307945_1000552_pt1 | contig 26209 bp, 33 predicted proteins | sample OrgLakmetagen228_FD_201818 | JGI IMG/M metagenome (GOLD analysis project Ga0307945, IMG submission 201818) | Saline water microbial communities from Organic Lake, Antarctica - #228 | ecosystem: Environmental > Aquatic > Non-marine Saline and Alkaline > Saline | place: Antarctica: Organic Lake...
TAATGCAATAGCTTTGTAAATAAATGCAAACTACGGCCCTCTGACCAGAGGAGCTTCCTCCTGAAAGCCGTAAATGCTGAGACAGGTAATGCAATAGCTTTGTATTCTAATGCAACCCATGACCCTCTGACCAAAGGAGCTTGCTCCTGAAAGCTGTACAAGCTGAGACAGGTAATGCAATAGCTTTGAAGTAGTATTCAAAAATATGGCAACGCATGCATACCATGCTGAAATCATGATTATGAGCTGCATGTCGAAAGGATGGCAAGACCTGCATGCAACGCTGAATTCATTCAACGTTCTTTTTGCAAGTTGGACAAAGGGTACCTTAAATTCACCTGACAATAGTTCTGGAGCAGAAGGTAGGCTAGGCGCTAGCGGCGGGTTGGGAGCAAAACCGCGGGCATACAGGGGCTCATCGCTTTGGGTGCGGTACATATGACTTATGGCTTCACGGACCTACAATGGTCACAAATATTAGACAGAAGACTCTGCTTAGCTAGGCAAGTATGCGACAATTCAGTTCATGCTGTGTGCGCTGCATTGGTAGAAGATACACACTTTACAAAAATGCGTTCGAGATACACGCTTACACACTTGGAAATACACGCTTACACACTTAAGATACACGCTTACACACTTGAGATACACGCTTTACACATATGAGATATACGCTTTACAAACCTGAAATGCGCTGTGTGCGCTGCATTGGTAGAAAATACACATTTCACAAAGCCTGAAATGCGCTTGAGATACACGCGTACACACTTGAGATGCAGGCTTTACACATTTGAGATATACGCTTTACAAACCTGAGATGCGCCTTTGCGCTGCATTGGTAGAAGACACCCGCTTTACAAACCTGAAATGCGCTGAACGCAAGATAAACACAGCCAAAACGGACACGGTGGGGAATTGGGTTGGCAGAATACGCGCAGGTGCCAACGGGTAAAATTTATGGGGGTTAAGAGGCAGGCAGATCAATGCAATATCGATGCCATGCACCCCTACAGACTATCCCATTAAAGCTTACGTCGTGCACTCCTACCACAGACCATCCCATTGTGGCTCACGTCGTGTGCCCCTATTACAGATCGTAGAGCGTGGAGCTCAGCCCAGTTATTACAGATTGTAGAGCCCAATGTCATCTCATTAAGGCTTAATTTATGCGCCCCTATTACAGACCGTCCCATTGAGGATTGAGTCGTGCGCCCCTACCACAGACCATCTGATTAAATCCTACAAGCGGAGGATCTTGAAAAGCATCATCTGGTCTCTCTCTCATATCCAAGTACCTAAATTTGCATCTTGTCCAACACTTTGGGCTCAAAATCGTTTTGTTTATCCGTGTCCCGGATAGACACAAACTGGGCAAGGTGTAAAGGTTACAGAGTGTAAAGGATAAAGACACTGTACTGTGCGCTGCCCTCCTGCCTAGATATGAGCGCTCTTTCCTGTCACTCAATAACAGCATCAGAATGCGTCCCAATCATTTCTTAGCCACACTTCTGGACTTAGTTGTTCTGAACCCTGGATTCAATCTATGCCATCTGCACATTAATCGGTATCACATCACCAGAACATGCGGTTTCAATATCCCTCCAGTCAGAACAGAGAGGATGTGGGAACCAATTGCCCTGCTGCAAGTGCAAGCACCATAACTGATCACAAAAAGGATCCAAAGTAGCACCATCATTAATACAAAATGACGCAAGAGCACCATCATGGATAAAAAAATAATAAAATGAGCAGGCACCAATTAGAAAATAGAGCCAACACAACCTCCCCACATTTGCATTCTTGCATCATGTTTCTGCACATTCAAAGTAGAGCAATACTTTTCTAAACATACCTCAGAGAGTGCAGCATCCATTGAGGTTCGCAGCTCTTGCCCAGGCTCTGCCTCAGGATTGAGGCTGCTCTCAGGATGAGGAACAGCGGCGGGAGCTACGGTCCCAGGGCTGTGACCAGGGCTGTGGAATTTGTGATATACTGCAGCTGGCTCTAGCTCAGGCGCTTCTTTGATGCGATGCTGAGGAGTGGGAGGATAGGGGGTGTCCCTGCTCATTTGCAACAACCAGCGTTTGCACATTGTCTGCATGCGGTGCTCTTGTGTGCTGGTGTGCGATTTAGCTTGGTAGGTCGTAAACAATAATATGCAGTCAGTGTCAGAAGACACCTTTGTCTTATAATCGAATTTGCGGGTAGGTTTTGGGAGGTTTCCAGTGACACTCTTGATAAATGATCATGCTGAGCTTGGTGCTCTGATGACTGCTTTCCATCAGGTTTTGTTTGGCAAGTATTGCAGAACAAAGAGTAATACTTGTGCACATCCAATCGGTGCAGGTAGCACTAATTGGGCACACACACCTTTGCAAAAAAACATATGCCAGTGCATTGTGCTGACTCTTGCCTTGAAGAACGGCCGACACGATTGTTGCAAACGGGTCAGTCATTCTCTGTTGCGAACAGGTCAGTCATATTCTAACTTGCAATCGGTTAAGTCATTCTCTGTTGCGAACAGGTCAGTCATATTCTAACTTGCAATCGGGTCAGTCAATCTCTGTTGCGAACAGGTCAGTCATATTCTAACTTGCAATCGGGTTAGTCATTCTCTGTTGCGAACAGGTCAGTCATTTTATGTTGCCAACGGGTCAGTCATAATCTAACTTGCAATCGGGTAAGTCATTCTCTGTAGCAAACGGGCATCTCTGTTGCAGTCTCTCAGGGTCTCTGTTGCAGTCTCTGTTGCAAACCGGTCACTCTCTGTTGCACAATCTCTGTTGCAAACGGGTCAGTCATTCTTTGTTGCATCTCTGTTGCAGTCTCTGTTGCAGTCTCTCAGGGTTTTTGTTGCAGTCTGTTGCAAACAGGTCACTCTCTGTTGCACAATCTCTGTTGCAAACGGGTCAGTCATTCTTTTTGCCAACAGGGAATGAAGGACCCATTTAACCTCGTGCTGCAAATTCGCACTTTGTGCTACAGAAGTCATGGAGCAGAACGTGAAATTGTGCTGCAGAGCCGCAACTTGTGCTGCAGCAATCGCATAGTAGAGTGTGAGTTGGTGCTGGAGATGGACAAGTTAAGGGATTTCATAGCATAAATTGATCTTGTGCTGCAGATGCGTAACCTGAGCATTGATAAATTAAACGGTAGAAGGGTTTCCCAACAAACCAGCAGGTGGCCCTTGTTCTGAGGCATCCTCCCTTTTTGGTAATGCTAAAAATGTACAACAATTTGAGTGACCACACGTGCTTCCCCCCCAGTTTTAACCACCTACGCCTCCCTCACACACAAAAACACCATTCGGTGCCACCTTACCAACCCTCTATCCCTTCATTAATGTAGGGAGTGGTTTTTCACTGCCTGCTTTTTTTTCACCCCTCAACCAGCAAAACCCACCCGCAAGCTTGCTTCCAAACAACTCACTGTTTGTCCAGAGATGAGGCCTTTGCCCTTCCAGCCTCATGAGCATGATCAGGGTACACGGTGGTGGTGCTGAAGGTGTCTTCTGTGCCATCCTCGGTCTCTGCTGTTGTGCCAGCTTCTGCTGCGTCTGCGCCCGCTGCAGCAGCAACATCCGCCACTGCGTCCACCTGTGGCACGATTAAAAATTGACAACTGAAAGAAGCGGACGACTGAAAGTAGCAGACGACTGAAAGTAGCGGACAACTGAAAGTAGCAGACGACTGAAAGTAGCGGACTGAAAGGAGCGGACGACTGAGAGGTGGTCTCTTCTCAGCCGACCTCCCGCACGATGTGAGACTCACGACTGACAGTGGTGGTGCTGAAGGCCTGTTCTCAGCCGACCTCAGGCTTGGCTGTAAACTTTGGGAAATTGTTGATTTAAGCAACTGTAAGGTCAGTTTACAAAAGCATACAGTAGAATCAGAAGGTTTTTGGGAAGAGTGAGCTCTCACTGTAGAGCACTAGCAAGCAATTTTCTTTTCTTAACGCAGAAGTCCACCTGCGTAAACTAGTTTGTTTTTGTTTTATACAAACCTATGTATCACCATGTCAGTAATACTGCATAACTGCATTTAATTCAGATCTGCACAAATCAAACTTACATAACAGGAGAGAATTACATTATATGCCTCTCTAGCAAGTAGTTCACTGCATTGCCATCATTTATTCCCCTCTCCTTTTAATTTCCCAAAGCGAGAACCTGAAGCAAAAGAATAACTTGGATTTCTCTATTGTAGGAGTTTTACAGTACCTCAAGGAACTTTTTATACATGCAGGCTTTTCACTGCCTACGTGCATATTGTATGCCTAAGTTAGAATTACCCTACATTCAAAGACTTTAAACAACTACACAGTTGAACTTTTAGTTCATGATGCAGGCTTTTCACTGCCTACGTGCATAAGGTATGCCTAAGTTAGGATTACCCTACATTCAAAGACTTTAAAACAACTACACAGTGAAAGCCAGGGGTCACCTCAATAACGGAAATTTAGGCACTGCTGTAACAAATACCGCAAACCTCTTCCACCACAGAGAAATTATTTAATCGAAGGTCACTCTTAACTGACCAAAGTTCTGCTTGCCTGACCTTAGTTATTATGATAACTATTGCCTAGACAGTTTTTTTATCCCTTTCCTTCCCGCAATGCTGGAATGAACCTCTTATTAAAGGGAATAGATATCAATACGCAAGCGGTGATAACGCCCCAAGCACAGACAAAGGAGGCGGAGACATTGCTGTCAGACAGCAAATAACTTACGCTATCAGCCGGATTCGAACCTGCGACCCCAAAGAATCTGGCCTGACCATGGACCACTAGGCTTTCAGGGTAGCTACCTCGAAAGATACAAAGGAGAGGTTCTGTAACACATCTAGTTGGCATCTGACCTGGCTAGTAATGGACTTGCTTGCTGCTACGGCAGCCCCTGTATTCCAATGGCACGGCCTAGCAAAGTTATACAGGCGACCAGGAAGGAAGGAAGGTTTGCCAGAATCATGACCTCCGGCATTGTCATTGTCATTTTCATTTGTCATTTGTCATTGTCATTTGTCATTGTCATTGTCATTTGTCTGGCATTGTCATTTGTCATTGTCATTGTCATTGTCATTTGTCATTGTCATTGTCATTTGCCAGAATCATGACCTCTGGCATTGACAGTGGACATTCGAAAAACAGCCCTGATCACCGCTTCCCTCTCTTTTTGAGAGGAGCAGCAAAGTACTACACATCACCCAGCGTACTGCACAACGGCCTTGTCACTGCCAAGACTCACGCACAGAGTACCCCTCATGCACAGAGTACCCCTGGCCTTTTAAGCGACTGACCTGACAAAAGAGGCAAGGATCCCAGTCATTGCAGCGTATTGCTCAGTTGTGCCCACTGCTGCCCTACCTCCGTTGCTTCACCTCCACTGTCACCTGATTTTAGTCACCTCCACTGTTGCCTTACCTCAGTTACCTCCACTGTTGCCTTACCTCAGTTACCTCCACTGTTGCCTTACCTCTGTTCACTCCTCCGTTGCATACGCTACTGCCTTACCTCCACTGACGCCTGCCTTACCTCCACTGACGCCTGCCTTACCTCAGTTGAAGCTACGGCGCTGGGTACATGGTCCATGAGTTGTGTGGTGGACACGTCCCCCTGCGTGGTTGTACTATCAGCAGGGGTGGGTGGACGGTCAGCGAGGATGTCTTCGCCTGCCATGCGATCTGAGGCCTGCACCATCACTTCCCTCTGTATGTATGTGTGTGTGTTTGTTTGTGTGTGCAAGTGTGTGTCTCACTATTGCACAATTGCGTGCAGAATGTATGGCAATTACAAAAAAAGGCAGCACTAGCAACTCTTTTAGTGGCGTAAAACAAGTAAGGGTTGCAAAAATACAGCTTCCAGTGTCTCCTCAGCCTTTACACTGTGGCAAGTATTGACACATCGGTTAAACAATTGAAGATCAATGTTTGCTGACCACACACTTGATGAAAATCTGCTGCATGCGCACTGTCCTTGTGTGTAGCCTGGCTTACGACCTGCACACATACTTACACACACACTCTCTTAAACACACACACACTCTTACACACACACACACACACACACACACACACACATACACAAACCCACAAACCCACAAACCCACAAACACACACACACCAGGGTCACTTGGCTCTATCGCCTGTCTTTTGAAACTAACGGCTGAGTTCAGTGTGTAACACTTGAACTCCAGTTCTTGTGGAGCAGCAAAGTGATATCACTTTATCACTCGCCTTTTATCTGTGTTTCTCTCCTGTTTCTTCATCTTTTAATTCCTTGGTCCTCGCAACTGCTCTTCTTTACTAAATTTCAATTTTGTTTTTTCTTCTCCCCTTTGGGCAGTTTGTGAGGACAATGGTTGTTAGCCCCTGTAAATAATTCCAACGCCATCTCACGATGCAAACAGAATAGAACGACACTGATTCGGTTGGTATAAAATAATACACATCTGCCAGGCAACGCGCCTAAACACAATTTCCATCTCTCATGAATCTAAGCATTTCACGTCACCCTCAGGTTTTGCTCTGCCTGCTGTTGCTTCATCATTTTACACAACCCTTCACTCTGATTACTCACCTGTCTAGCCACTTCGGCTGCCACCATAGGGTCTGTACGCACGCTTTGAGGCTCCTCAGTTCTCTCCGCTGCCGCTTTTTGAGCGGCTGCAGCAGCCCTGGAAACCGCACCTTGAGCAGTGTCAAGATGCTTCAGGTTTGCCAAGTCTATGGTGGGCTTTCCGTCTCCTGATCAAGAGGTACAATACAAATTTACAAGCGTGCGTGGCGTACAGCACAATTGCTACTGACATAGATCAAGAGTAAAAAAGTAAATTGAAATTCAATAACGAGGAAGTTTCGGCACAGAGCAGGCTGAAATTACTTGCAGGTGGACAAACTAACATCTCACTATTAAAGTAGCATACATCCAATCTGGGCCCTGATCCCGCCTCAAAGCTAAATAGAGCAACAAAATATTGCTTTTAAGGGTGAAGGCTACAGCTGTCGCTGTCCTCTTTTACACAAATTAAAGTAACATAGTACTTACACAGCACAGTAGTAATGCAGCAGTAAACGGACCTTATGGGCCCTGGCTGGTGTGAGCACTAGTTAACAGGCTGTTTAGATTCAAACTGCTTCTGTGAACGTTTGCTATTTCTGCTGCAAGAACCGTGTGCACACCTGTCTGGCTCAGCCCTTTTGCAGAGGAAGACACATTTTGATCCCGTCTGCATTTCAAGGTGTGCGAAAGGCCCTTAATAAGCAACATAAAAACCGATTTCCTGATGGCTTGCTTGGAGTAATGTTGATGCATGGTGCAATTGTAAAGCAAGTCTAAAGCAGGTCTAAAGCAAGTCTGAAGCAATAAAGCAGGTCTAAAGCAAGTCTGAAGCAAGTCTGAAGCAAGTCTGAAACAAGTCTAAAACAAGTCAAAAGCAAGTCTAAAGCAAGTCTAAAGCAGGTCTGAAGCAAGTCTGAAGCAAGTCTAAAGCAAATCTAAAGCAAGTCTGAAGCAAGTCTGAAGCAAGCCTAAAGCAAGTTTAAAGCAAGTCCAAAGCAGTCTAAAGGTGATGCATGGTGCGAGTCTAAAGCAAATCTATAGCAGGCTTAGAAGGTAGCACAGTCTGCCCTAATCTGACTTGTGTCTGAGAGCCAGCTGCAAGCTGCATACTGTTCTTCAATGCTCAACATGCCAGCTGTCAGGCACAGGATAAATATGTTGCTTCCTCAATATTCAAAAGACTGCAAGCTGCATAGAGTTCTTTAATGCTCAACATGCCAGCTGTCAGGCACAGGATAGATATGTTGTTTCCTCACAATACTCAAAAGACTGCAAGCTGCATAGTGTTCTTCAATGCTCAACATGCCAGCTGTAAGGCACAGGACAAATATGTTGCTTCCTCAATACTCAAAAGACTGCAAGCTGCATAATGTTCTTCAATGCTCAACATGCCAGCTGTAAGGCACAGGACAAATATGTTGCTTCCTCAATACTCAAAAGGCTGCAAGCTGCATAGTGTTCTTCAATGCTCAACATGCCAGCTGTCAGGCACAGGGTAAATATGTTGATTCCTCAATTCCTCAATACCTAAAAGACCGGAAAACAGGCACTGGATTTATTAATATTACAATAGCATGGATTTCTCAATACTCAAAATGTTGGATAATAGGCACAGGTTCAACACCGTTAACATCCTCAATCCTGAGGGAGTAAGATAGCAGGCAGGCAGGCAGCACTCAACCCTACGCAGAGGGCCATTTGACAGGAATTCCAGACAGCTATTCAGTCGGAAAAATTCTTGCCAATTACTCACTTTCTTCTGCCGCCATTCCCGTGGGAGTATCCAGGTCCGTAAGGATACGAGTACAGCTCAGGGGAAAACAAAGTTGCAGACGGGCCTGTCACGACAATCCATGGTACCAGTTTTTTTGTTAGCTCCAATCCAACTGCTCCAGTTCCTTATACTTGTGCTCTGCCTTGAATAACAAGGTGCGCTTGTGCTCTGCCTTGAATAACAAGGTTTCAGTGAAGGTTATTGTTGAGGTACATATCGGAGGTCTTACACCATTGGCAAGCAAACGCGTTTGCAATGGTGTGTCACATCTCCAATGTGTACCTCAACAGGTAATGGTATACAAAGGGTTTACACAAGGGTTGACCGGCCGCCATGCATGTATAAGGCTTGTCACCTGCCATGATTGAGTATGACAGACAGGCATGAGCTCTCTGCCGTGAATGAGTATGACAAATCCATAAGGAAGGGAGGGAGAGGAGCACTACGGATGGGGTATGGATGGAGTAAGGGAAGAAAATTTTGTGTTAGGTTTGCAACATACAGGAGAGAGTTGCCGCATGCGAGGATAAAAGCCTCGAGCAAGGCAAAAACGGAGACTTGTACAAGTAGAGGCAGCCAGGTCTTTGCAGTTTAGTACTACACTGTACTTGCCATATGATAATAATTGCTGAGATAAAGACAGACCGCAAAAAAAAGCCTCCTAACTTCAGATTAAATTCAAGTATTTGCACGTGTACGTTAGTGCAGGTGCACTAGAACGACCATGCATACTGAGGAAGAAGGCCAGCAAATCTGCAGCAGTAGCTGCAGCAGCTGCAGGAGCTACGTTGGGAAGCGCTTAGCAGCAGAATACTTTATGAAAAGGCTCATCTGTTTCCTGGACAATTACACTCGCACACACTTCCCTACCTCTGCTCTGACTGCAAAAGGACCCATGGGGCCCACTAAGACCATCGGTTTCATCAAACAGCCCCTCAGTGAGGTCTGCATTCGGATGGCTTAAAGGAGCCCATGTGTGTGCCGGATTGCCTCCGTCTGCTCTGTCTAGAGTTCCCCGCAAGAAGAAGGGAGCCTGCACTTGTTGGTGTATGCATGTGTGTGCGTGTGTGTGCGTGTGCGTGTGCGTGTGTGTGTTTGCATGTGTTTGTGCATGTGTGGGTGTAGTGCTGTTTAAAAAGAAAGAGCTACGCAGGCAGTAAAAGCCACTCCCCACATTAATTAAGGGAAAGGAGCCACTCTGGTACCGAGTACCGTAAAGCTCCTCCACCTCCGGTGCTGTTTTAGTAGTGCGCAACATTAGTCTTTGCACGACAGCTTTAAAAATAAAAAGCTCACTTTCCGCAACGCTTGAAGGCATACATGATCTTACCAGTGATCGTTCAGCCTCCACTCAACACGTGCACAAATATTGCACCTACCTGGGGTATTAAATTAACCCCCTTTCCTTGACTAGTTCACACCCACCTGGGGCATGGCACATCACTCACACACTCACACTACCTAGGGCGTCTTCCTGTCAGTCGCAGTCTTTTCCACTCACTAGCACTCACACGCACACCTACCTGGGGCATGAGCTTTCCGTCATCCCTAACATACAAGGGAGTGGTCCCTCCTACTGAAGAAGTGGCCGGAGGCAGCTGGGCCATGCCTTGCCCTCTTAGAGCCCAGGAAGGTGAAGGGCGTTGGAACTGCAAAAGCTGCGCACGGTAGGGATGGTGGCTGTGCGACGTGAGAAGGAATTAGAGGGTGTAACATGGCTGTGTGTGTGATGTGTGGTGTGTGATCAGGATTGGATGTGAAATACCCAGAATGCACAGATTAACAATGTTTGTGTGATGTGTGGTGTGTGATCAGGACTGGATGTGAATTACCCTGAATGCACAGATCAACAACGTTTGTGTGATGTGTGGTGTGTGATCAGGACTGGATGTGAATTACCCTGAATGCACAGATCAACGATGTGTGTGTGTGTGTGATGTGTGGTGTGTGATCAGGACTGCATGTGAATTACCCTGAATGCACAGATCAACGATGCACCAGAAACGTGGACTAGAACCACAGACCTATTTAAACAAGGGCTTGAATTAAATGTCCCACAATACGTTGCAATGTACCTGCTGTTGCTGGGCCTGTATGATGGCAAGCTGCTGCTGAGTAGCCTGAACAGCCTGTATGTTGCAAAATGAAGCAGGCACATGAGTATTAGATCAAGCGTGGCAAGCTGCTGCTGAGCAGCTTGGACAGCCTGTTGCAATGTGAAACAGGCACATGAAAATTAGATCAAGCGTGGCAAGCTGCTGCTGAGCAGCTTGGACAGCCTGTTGCGATGTGAAACAGGCACATTAAATAAAAGCATAACAAGCTGATGCTGAGCAGCCTGGTACTAGGTGAAGTAGGAACAGGGACAAAAGAAATGCATGTACACTTGCTTTATACAGCTACCTATGTAGCATTTAGTCATAAAAGCTTGTGCTGCAAAGGTGCATAGTTCAGACACAAACCTGCAGTGCTTGAGCTTGAGCCGTTGCGGCTGCAGCTGCTGCATCTGCTGCCTGCACAGTGCGTGTAGGTGCAGCTGTGTGTATGTGCATTGCTGCTGTTTTTTTAGCCTTGTTAGTTGCAGGACTACACAGCTGTTGCAATCTACAAAACAGAAAGGACGTTCCTTGCTTGTAGCATCTGGAGCTGGAGCTTTTTTTCCTTCTGCTTTGCACAATAGCTGTTATTTTGCCTGCGACCTAATGCATTGAAGCATGCGAGTGCCGTACAGCTGCAAGCATTTATTACCTGCTGTCAACATTCCTGACAACATTGGCGTATCGCCAGAGGACCAAAACGCATAAAAACTTTCAATTATAACAGTACCTAGGTGCCTCAGTCCCAACACATATAGAAATTATTGATCGGCTGTTACCTGCTGCCTCAAACCAGACGCTTCTGCCTCTGCGGCCATGGCGGCACGAGTAACGCGCTTGTGAAAGAGTGCAAGCTCCTTCAGGCCAGCCTGTGGGTATAACAGACAAGTGTGAAAAGCTAGTAAGAAGGGCCGCCTGCAACGCTACTGGAAGGAGCTTATGTGTTGTTTCTGAAAACGCCTCTTGTCGCTTGAGTTCCTTTGGTTTAACGAGAGGGAGCAGGAGCGAGGAAACCACCATCTCATAAATGTATAATCCTGCAAATTACAGCACTGTTGTCCATCAGACAGGCAGGAGCTGTTCAAGATAGCAATTGCAAGCATAATGATTACTAGCCCTGCATGCTGGTGAAAGGAAGACGACCTGTAGACGCATGCGCTCTTGGCTGGCAGTGTTCAGCTGGTGTGCAAGGAGCGATTTTTCGTACTCCGCCGTCCGCACAGCCAAATCCGCAGCATCAAGCTTGGCTTGCATCTACGAAAAGGTTTGCAATGCATTATGCCAATAATGTGCTTCAGGAACCAAAGATCTGAGTTAGGGTGCACGAGGAAAGTGGCACATGCCTTGTTTGATTCACTTGATACGTACGCAGGCGGCAGAGAGAGTAGGCTGCTGTCAGTAGTGACTGCATGCGTTGTGCATATTCTGGAAGCTTGCAGAACTTCCTCGCTCAAATATACTGCGTAAACAATCAGCAGGACCTCCCCTCTTATGATCCCCCATACACCCTACCTGTGGTGAGCAGTCTTCAGTAGTTTGTGACTGAAGGTTTATGACTAAATGGACTGGAAGAGCAGAGGAAGAAGGCGATTCCATCCTCCCAACGCTGGCTGGCAGTTTGAGTGTTTGACTGTTTGAGTGTTTGACTGTTACTCAGCGAGGGAGGTTTAAGTTTCTCCCCCCCAGCGAAGTAGTCTACAGTTTCTTGCGAGCCTAGGGTTCTTGTTGATCAGGCCAAATTTAAAACAATAATATAGTATTATATAAAATTGTTTCCCCCTTTTCTTGTAAGGAAAAGTCAGTGCAAACTTAAGAAGCGGGAAAAAGATGCGCAACTAGAAATGCCCATGCGTCCGCGTGTTTGGCCTTAGAGAGTTCGAGAAGGACGAGGGGACGGAGTTGCTCTTTTAGAGGTTTCGAAGGTGTGTGTGGCATGCATGCACATGACTTCCGTGCTAGCACAGTAAGCCATCACCTGCTGGAATACATGTCCTGCAGGAGGAATTCTGCGGAGCAGTTTAGCTATGGTGAACTGGAGTGAGCTGCCGCGTCTGAATGAGGAAGAACTTGAAATGTGCCGCAAGGCGTTCGTGCTGTTTGACAAAGATGGTAGGTTGCTTTACATAACCTTGCTGCTCACACAGGTGAAGATCCGTGTTTACTAGGAGATGCACCCTGCGTGCACTGGCAGTGCCCCACACACAACTCATCCACGTTTTGACTGACCTACCGCTCCCAATACATCCAGGGAATGGAACAATCGATGTGAAGGAGCTCAAAGTTGCCCTGACAGCCTTAGGGCAGAGCCCAAGTGAGGAGGAGGTGTTCGTGATGGTCAGCCAGGTGAACATTGCTGGGACACGCTCACATGCTCACGCATTGTCAAGACAGGTCACAATGTTCAAATATTACGTAGCATGCACGCAGTTTGCACTTCTGTCCGAGAAGTTGAAGGCAGAAGATACCCTTTAAGTTTTGCTGATGTTCAGTAGATAAGCTCAACGCTCGTTACGGTTAAAACAATGAGGTTAGCATCCTCACAAGCAAGCATTGTTGCTTGGACACACACACATACGCACACACACACACACACACACGCACACACACATACACACACAAACACGCATGCGCACACACACATACACACTCCCCCTCTCTCTCTCTCTCTCTCTCTCTCACTCACTCTCTCTCTCTCTCACTCTCTCTTTCTCTCACACACACACACTCACACGCACACTCACACTCACACGCACACACACACATACACACGCACACACACATACACACAGATTGACGAGGATGGAAGCAAAGAGATTGAATTCCAGGAGTTTGTGCATGCCATCCAAATTAACAAAGCAATGTCAGAGAAGCACCATGACGAGTCAGAAACGCTAGATGCCTTTGTTGCGCTTGGAGGCAATGTGAGTTGTTTGCCTGTAGTCCTAGCAATTTGTGCACGATTCTGTAACTCATATTTAGGATTATCCAGTTGTTAGTACGCACGGCATAAGATTAGAGGTTTTCTTTCAAGCATGTCACAGCAGGCTGCAACTCAAGCCTGAAGTGCTGTGAGTGGAAGCATAGTGGCGTGTTTTTAGTTTGTACATCTGCCTTAGGCCCCAATGCTATCCAAAGCAGACTTCTAGCAATCAGCGCACCCCCCTTAAGGGTTGCCTAAGCCCCTCCCCAAGCAAATCTGAGCATAGGCACATATACTAGTAAAGTGAGGTGTGCAAGCTTGCGTCCTTAGAAAGCATTTTCGGCCAGCAGAGACTCGTGTATGCATAAAAAGCAATTGCAATGAGACCACTGATGCTGACTAACCTGTAAACTTCTTTTGCTGGATGAATGGGGTTTTGTTTAGAAACAAGGTGCAGCCTCCAATTATCTGTGTGCGTAGCCTACCCTGCATTCTTGAATTAACATACAAACATGCCTGACTCAATGTGTTTGTGTTAACCAGCTAAAATTGTGTACATATACTCACCCAGTCTTGTGTGCCTTGCTTGGATCATCACACCGTTGGCCTTGCTCTCAAAAATTATTTCTTCATTCAGGCTGACAAGACTGGAATGATCTTGGCAGAGAAGCTCCACGAAGTTGTGAAGGTATGTAAGCTTAAGTTTATGGTTGTAATACATCATATATCGCCGTTGCTGCTCTAAAGCACTGCAAACGAATGCCTGCCTTCCCTCCATGCTATGAGCCTCATGCCTTATGCCTGCCAACTATTACAGAGTTTTTTCTTTTTTTTGCATAGGAGTTCGAGCTGACGCTCAACTTGGACAAGTTTATAACTGAAGTGGATCAGGACGGATCGGGGGGCCTCGACTACGAGGAATTCAAAACGTTGTTAGCCTAGGAGCCGTCCAGATAACAACGTCTGTGGATGCTGTGAACCCCTTCGTGTAAATGTTACCGTCGCGTCATGGATAGGAAACAGTGTTTACCTATATTCTGCACATGTCATGCCATTCGTGTGCTAAAAAAAAAAAGGAACGTATGCAGGCTGTCATGCTAAACCAGTGGCATGGACAATTCGTGTGATTTCCCTGGATTTTATAATGTGATCAACGGCACTATGAATCGTCGTAACAAGGCAGTGGAAATCACTCCTCACCTTGCTTAATTTTGTTTAATTTATAATTCCAGCTTGGCGTCTTGACCTATAACTTGTAATTATGACTTGCTTGAAGGGTTGTACAAAGGGGTAAACCGGCAGCCACATTTGTTAGCTGGTGGGCTTTTGTGCTGGTCTCAGCCATTGCAAAGTTAAAATGGTGTTGAAACAATAACTGGTAAGGTAAGGTTACATCGCTATATATGCCTCTAGGGCATCTGAGCGGAAAATTATAAAAAGCCTGCAACCAGAACCTCATAAGTACTGAAAGTAAATTAATGAGAAAGGAGAGCATTCAGGAGAGTGTCTGGATAACTGGTAAGCCTTCAGTCAAAGCGTGCGACTGCTAGCCTGCTCATAAATGCTGTGAAAGCACACATGCACGTCCAGCACAAACTCGGTCCTAAATCGTAAAGGTTTCAAATCATCAGTCCACAAGATGCTACACAAATTACCAAGAACTGATCAAGGATGAAATTGTTCAAATAGACAAGTACCTAGTTTTGGAAAAATGCAAGTGTCACCTATAGAGAAAAGCAAGATGCTCTGCCGCACTGATTTGATAAACAAGCAGAAGGGTGCCGCTCAGTGCAACCATATAAGGCCCACCAATCTGCCTCATCTTCCAAAATTTAGACAGCACCAACACGATATCATTTATAAAAATGTTGGTAAATAGGCAAAACGTTGAATTGGACGAATTATTATAGAAGCGATCCAACAAGGTAAACAAGTTGCTTGCCTGCTAGCACAAGCTAACGTAGGCAGTCATGCAAAATGGTGCAACAAGGCATTTTACCCTTTTGAGGAGACACAGATAGGAAGAATTCAACCTGGCTCTTGCTTACTTTCATTCTTAATGCGCAACAGCAGTAGATATTTAGCAAGCCAGATGGACTCATTGTTAATTTGATCCAGCAACCATGCCCCAAAAGAAACCCAATAAACATGTACCAAACTAGATAGGTCTGCCAAAATTTTAAGGAGTGCTGCCCTAGATGGCCCTTCCAATCCATAACCCCTGGCTAGGAGACCAAGAGACAACCAAACATTTGCAATATACATCCGGTCGAAAGTAAGTACCGTGTAGACACTTCTCCTTCCCAACAGGCAGAAAAGGGACGAGATCAATGTAAGCTCCACTTAGAGCAGACACGCACAACAAATCCACTGCACAGTCTTGGAGAAACAATGAATAACGTAAAAGGTCTGTATGCCACGGCACTCATGAAAAAGAAGCTTACATGCACTCAGATGAGACGCAACATCAAACGCAACCCCCAAAAATATTAAGCAACACTCCTGGTGGTGTGCAGGCCCCTGCCTCCTAACCACCTAATCCCCATTGAAAGCGATTCCTTTCTGTCCTATTCTCCAGGTAAAATCTTGCGTTTCTGCGCATCCACTGGGCAGTGCAGTTTTCACACTGTCAATAAAATTACTAGTCCATCGTACATTTGCCAACAATTGTATTACACCTAAATAACTCCAAGGCAGTTGTTGCAGAATAATCAAAGCAACTTGTGAATTGATGCATGGCAGGCGTACGACAAAGCAGCGAAGGATCAGGCCTCTTAGGCGGAGAGCATGCTGCGCAGCGTTGTGGTGTAGCAGATCTGCTACGATACAACGCTGCTCGCTCTAGAGGAGCGCCAGGGCACGCACGCACAGCCTCAGTCCTCTTTCTTTTTGTATTATTATCTATTACCACTCCAGAGGATCCTTGGCTTGAACTAGCCTCTTCTGGCCTGGTTTTTGGCTGTTTGTTGACTCTTTGTTGTACCTTTTGGGTCTCTCAGTGTCCCACAGTGCCTGTTTTACTTGTTACGTGGATATGTTTATCGCTCGAAGTACAGAAATGGCATTTGTCGGATTCATCTAAGTGTACAGACAAAAGATTAAAACACATTTTGTGGCTGGTACTGGTTGCGCCTCCGGACCAAGAAAGGCCTCCAAGGTGGAAAAACCATTGAGCAGAGAGGAGTGAGTTCTTTGCATCGCTGGTCCCTAATGCTTCTACCAGTTCTCTAGCTCATGCCCTTGCGCTCTTTGCACACATGTATCTGTGTCTACTCAGCTTTGTGTGGCTGCCACACTGCTGCTCCTTCCCGGAGCTGGGACCCATGACTCAGATGGACCTCTCGGCCTCATTGCGGTTACACGTAATATGACTGAACGAACAAATAGAATCGGAGATCTTACACGGCACAGGGTCTCTTAAGAATCCCCTCTAATGGTACCTCTTATAGTTCACATGTTGTCAATTGCTTACCAAAACTATCAAATCCAGAAGATAAAGGTTATCAATAAGATTGGCTATCCAGCTTATTGAATAAGACATAAAGAAACTCTCAACTGTCAACCAATTGAACTGCTCCGTCACACGATTCGTCGCTGCCAACGATTGGGCGTGACAGGTAAACCTTACCTCCCCCTTTGTGCACAATGACTGGCTCAGGCTTCCAGGCCTGGGTGCAGCCCAACATGTCTCTGGTCTCATTATTGTTTAAGGACACACTGGCTGGAAAGCTGTGTACCATTCTCTTTGATACGGGTGCTAGTTTCTGTTTTCTGGACTAAGGATGGTTGCAGTGGCACTACGCTGAGTTAAAGCGGAAGGAATTAGTGCAAGCAGAAGCTCTAGCAGAACCCATCAGCATTGCAACTGTGAACGGCGGACCTATTCAGGCGCACATTGAGGTCAGAAGCTTGGCTGTAATTCAGCAAGTGAAAATTGCGATGAAAGCGAAGGTTTTATATAAAACGCTGGAGGGCATTGATATGATAATGGGCATGGATTGCCTTAGAGCTATGCAAGCAAACCTCAAGTGCGGCCAGGCAGTCTGTGAAGTGCAAGTGCAAGGGAAATCACATAAGTTGAGGCCAATTAATGATGATAATGGCCAGGAGGACGGGCACATGTTGTCGTGCTCTGTAGAGCAGCTCAGGGATGCTGGGAAGACAGAATTATTGTCTCCAAAGCAAGCAGCAAAGTTGTTGAAGCAAGGCGCAGCAAGCTGGCTCATGCTCGTGCAAAAAGATCAGTATGGAATGGACCAAGGCACGACGTGCGCAAGCATGGTCGCAGGCCAAGAAGAAGGTCTAGTAGCTCCAGGAGTGGTAGAAAAATAGAAGATGGATTTAAGGATGTCTTAGAGCCGGTTGATGCGTGCCCACCAGCAAGGAGAGGGTAGACCACGTGATCAGGCTGCAGCAGGGGTTCAGCAAGGGACCAGCCCTATATTCATGAGGGCTTTTCACATGTCGAAGCATGAAAAGGAAGAGTGCATGAAGCAAGTACATGATGCGCTGTGCAAAGGGCTGACAGAGCCAAGCTGTTCACCGTATTTGTTTATTGTATAAAAAAAGGATGGGAGCCTGAGAATGTGCATTGACTGTAGGGCACTAAATAAAGTCACAGTGCGAGATAGGTACCCTCTGCCACGCATAGATGATTTTCTGGACAAGCTGCACGGCTGCAAGATTTTTCCATCCTTAGACTTACAGGCAGGCTATCATCAAATACGCATAAATAATGAGGATGAGCCTAAGACAGCCTGATGATCACACCTATGGGACAATTCCATGGAAGGTGTTGTGTTTTGGGCTGACGAACGCGCCCGCCACTTTCCAGAGAGTCATGAACCAGATCTTTCCAAGAGCACATAGGGAAAATTGTACTGGTATATCTGGATGACATACTAGTCATGTCACGCACGCCAGAAGAGCATGAGAAGCACTTGCGCACTGTGCTAGAGGTGTTGAGGCAGCACAAGCTTAAAGTAAAGCTTAGTAAGTGCGAGCTCAACAGACCTGAGTTGCATTTCCTCGGCCACGTAGTTGGCAGAGAAGGGGTTAACGTCGATGCTTTGAAGGTAGCTGATGATAGCCAAGTGGCCAGTGCCTAAAAACTTGAAAGAATTGCAAGCCTTTTTAGGACTCGAGAATTTTTTCCGCCAAGTTTGTCAACCATTTCAGTACTATGGTTGCTCCTCTGACAGCTCTTACGAGCAAGGATACTGCAAGGCAGTATAAGTGGGATGACTGGGGTCAGGCGGAGCTCACAGCATTTGAACAATTAAAGGAAGCACTCACCAGTGCTCCCGTTCTTGCTGTACCTGATCGGGACCAGCCATTCCAAGTACACACTGATGCATCTGTGGTGGGAACGGGTGGTGTACTAGTACAAGGTGGTCGCGTAGTGGCGTATACAGGTAGTTAATTCACACAAGCTGAGGTGAACTATGCCACTACAGACAGGAGTTGTTAGCTCTTGTGCGAGCCTTGCAGGCATGGAGGTGTTACCTAGAAATGTGCACAGAAACAGAATTGCTGACGGACCACAACCCTTTGGTGTATTTACAAACGCAAAAAATGCTGTCTAGGAGACAAACAAGGTGGATGGAATTTTGTCCAGGTTTCCGTTTGTAATAAGTACATGCCAGGGAAGACACCTATGGCAGATACGGTCAGCCGCAACCCTCTGTTGTATGAGGAAGAAACACCCACGGATGCAGCAGGATTGCTGGGTGCAGTCGTTGCAGTCTGTGCAGGCATGGTTACGCGTGGTAGAGCTTTGAGAGAGGCAAGAAATTAAGAAGGAGAGGACTCTGAGATTGAGCTTTCTCTACCACAGGCTTCCACACCCAACCTTGAGCCAGGTGGGGGGGAGCGTAAGTCTGCCACTCAGTCACTAGAGACGCCTTGTGACCGGGAGTGGACAGCAGGGGCGTACCATGATGAAGGAGGTAGCCTACCATTGCGGATAAAGCAGGCATACCAAGAGGACGCAAGATTTGCTGTGCAGGAGTTTACGCACAAGCTTAAGATGCGTGACGGAATATGGATGCTTGGCTGTAAGATAGTGGTACCACAGGACAAGGCCTTCCGTGCACAGATAGTGCAGGCTTGTCACGGCGATGCCATGAGTTGGCACGTGGGTATTACTAAGACGCTCCATCTGGTGTCCAGGCATTTCCAGTGGGAAAATATGCGGGCAGATTTTAAGGACTATGTTAGGCATTGTGATGCTTGCCAGGTGAATAAAGCGAGCACAAAGGCGTATGCAGGAAAGTTGCAACCTTTGTCTATTACTGGCAGGAAGTGGGAGCACATCACTATGGATTTGATAGTGAAGCTGTTTAAGACAGATAGAGGTCATGACTCTATCCTGGTCTTTGTGGATAGGCTTTCTAAGATGGTGCTCATCATCCCCACGGTTGAATCGTTGGATGCCTTAGGATTTGCGAGGCATTTCAGAGATTGGGTTCTGAGGTTGCACGGTATGCCAGGCTCAGTGCTGTCAGATACAGGTCCTCAGTTTAGTAACCTGTTTTGGAAGGAGGTGAATGCACTGACAGGCATGAAATGAATGCACTGACAGGCATGAAAAGGAAGCTGTCTAGTGCGTACCATCCTCAGACAGGTGGTCAGACTGAGAGGACAAATCGCACGTTGGAAGAAATGCTGAGAGCATACGTGCAGCCAGATCAGAATGATTGGGATGAGCACTTGGCGTGTGCAGAGTTTGCCATTAATAGTTCATGGCAGGAGTCAGTAAAAAATACTCCCTTTTCTTATTTATGGCATGCACCCTCTCACTCCGGTGTCTGCTAGTTTGCCTAGGTTTGTGCCTAGTGCTCATGATTTTTTAGAAGGAATTGAAGGGGCAGTAAGGAGAGTTAAGCAGGATTTGCAGGCTGCTCAGAGTCGTATGGGCTCAGAGAGTGAATGCACATCGTAGGGAGTTAGAGCTTAACCCAGGAGATCTGGTGCTGCTGAGTATGAAGAACCTCAGGCAGCCAGGTCCTGGTGTCAGTAAACTCAAACCCTCGTATATGGGTCCTTATTAGGTGGACAGCATGGTTGGTAATGTTGCAGTAAAGCTGAACTTACCTAGAGAGTGGTTGTGCGTGTGGTTGTGCGTGTGGTGAGCCTCTGTTTGAGGTTTGAGGTAGAGGCTTTGCTAGACTATGAAGTGGTCAATTTCTCTAGAGGCAAGGGCAGAAATAAGAAGCCAAAGGCTTTTAACAGGTTCCTTATTGAATGGGCCAATTACACGGAAGATATAACAAGTGGGAGCCAGAAGAGGGACTTCTGACTTGTGATGATATGATCAGAGATTACAAGGTTAAGAATGGCCTAGCAGAGAAAGCTGTTGATATGGTAAACTGGTAAACGCTTGATCATAAGCAGTAGTTGTTTTATGTGAGAGAACTTAGCACATGTTGTAGCATGGTGCGAGTCCTTGGTGTATCGTACTGGAGGTACACAAGGGCGGGGTGCCACCCAGGGTACAGCCGGAGGCTGGACCAGGTGGGGAGTGTTACGTGTGTACACGTCCTTTGTGAAAAGGTGTATAACTATTTGGAGGTTATTCCAACGGTGACCGGTGAAGCTGGTTCAACTCCAGAAGGCACGCAGTTCTTAATATAAGTAGTGTACACCACCCTGCTGCCTTAGCCGTTGGTTAACTATAGTACGCTACGCACATTGTAACATTGGTATCGAAGCATTACTGGTGGGACTCATCTAGTCTGTGTTTTCTGAATGCACGCCGGTTCTGTCCGAGCGTAGACTTTTCCTTTTTTACATTTGAACTAGCGTTTCAATAACACGATAAGAATTGGATGTCCTACCAAGTCAAAATCGGGGAGACGAAAGGAATCCCCATAAAAGATTAAATGCGTTTAAATGGTTTGTGGCTGTCTGGGCGGAAGCAAAAGTAAATCCCCCAAACATAAGTACGCGCCAGATGACAAAAAGGAGCAACCGGGAAGCCCCCTTGAGGAAGAGGCCCAGAAGCCCGAGTCTGTCGTTCTAGCCGATTTTAGTGGGTGTCGAAATATGTGATTTAGCTCTCGGCTAATGTGGGTGTGGACCCTTATTTTCACTCCATCCACCCAACAACCGTGCGCAGAGCACATGCCAGAGCCCATTTTGCAAGAGATTACGAACTATGTGAGGCAGCGGGGGACCATCCACCTGTACTCGACCACCGCGGATGTCCGGGCAGAGGTGCGAGCGGTTTTCTCGCACAGGAGGTCCTCACACACAGCGAGGATCATCAGGTTGACTTTGGTTCCGGGAATTCACCCAAATGTGCAATAAATTGAAGGCACACTGACACACACGCTGTCTTGTGTGTGCAGCTGCTGCGCAATGTCAACGACAGCATCCAGCAAATAGACCTCTACCCCAAGGGCAGGCAGATGCTGCATGATGAGGAGTACCTAGCTGTGCTCAAGGTAAGGATGCAGTTGGTCTTGCTTGCACTCGTATCACTCATGGTCAAGACATGGCGCGCACGCGCACGCACACACACTCTCTCACACGCACACACACACGCACTCACACGCACACACACACACACATTACACACACACACACACACAAACACGCACAAACACACACACACATAAAAGAATGCACGCACACATGTGCGCATGCACATTCATATACACACACCAACATACACATAGACTAAAACATACACACTCTCACATACACACAAGCATGCGCGCACACACACACACACACACACACATATACACACACACACAAACATACACACACATACACAAACACACATACACACATACACACACATACACATAAACACGCACACACGTACAAACTCACCACACACACCCTTGTCAACACACCTTTCAGGACCTCCTTAACTTGTCAAACATCTTAGATGATATGGAGCAAACAGGAGTGGTCCCTTACCCCAGTCGTACACAGTGAGTGTGTCACGCACGTGGATGGCCAGAAATATGCATGTATACACTGAATGTATGACCAGATGACTGGCTTTCCTGGAGACGCCTGTTAAATTTCCTCTCTTTCCACATCACAATCGTTGGCCTAGTCCAGCCTTAAGCACATCATAGCATACCATTACGTACGAAATAGGAAGACGAGAGAGCAAATTGGCCAGTGGGAGTTTCTGAAATGTATCAGCAGCTGCTTGCATAATTGTGGCATATTGGTACGGAACGTCAGTGAGGAGTTCATGCTTCCTTGCATGTACGTTGCATGTTGTGTGCATGTATACAACTACAGATACAACCACACCGTGGTGTACACCTATGCTGCATCCTCGCAGCTATAACTACCGGTAAACGTTTTAATGAAAGGGTAGATACTAGGCGATGCTAATTTTGTGGATTTGGCGGGTAACGCTGCTCATGCTGAGTGCTCTAAGGAGTAAAAAGGCTGAGTGCAGCAACCTTATGATTCTTGCCTAGGCTTAGCAGACATAATCTAAAAATGCAAGCTTGTGCCAGTGTTATCCCTTGGCCAGCTCGTGTGCATGTGAGCGACGAGGGCTGGCGCATTTAATTTTTAATATTGCGTATGCTTTGGCCTGGACAGGAAGGAAATGGATAATGTGCCCACGAAGGGCACCAATTGCCAGAACCGCGGTACTTTTAGCAGAAAGCAGCTGCGGGAAGCGTTGAGTTTTATCGTGTTGGGTGTTCATGGTGTTTGATCAACTTTGTGCATTTATGAGAGTAACATTAACCGCCAGGATCTGCTGAAGCTGGTTTCCTTTGTTGACGTGTATCGGCTCCCCTTCACCTTCTACCTGCTGCCGCCCCCCTCTCTCCGCACTTATCTATATGTGCATGCACACACACACACACGCACACACACACATGTACACACATACACACACAGGTACTACAACCTGCACAGCAAGCTCCATCGCCTGCTGGTTGCCAAGGCCAAATAGTGCACCCCCAAAGGCTGTGAAGAGCGGCAGACCTAAGAGGGTACCCCTGAACATTTGTCCTAAGGGGAGACGCTTGACCACAAGTAGTACAGCACTCCACCACCACAAGTAGTACACCACCACCACAAGTAGTACAGCACGCCACCACCACCACCACCAACAACAACAACAACACCAACACACGCTCGTGTGGCGCATGTCTCTCTACCTCCCCAGCCATCTGTGCACACGTACACACACGCTCGCACACGAGCACACGCGCACATTCAATTGCCAGCAGTTTGGGGGGCGTAGGCTGAATGAGTACTGTGTAGCAAGCAGTTTGAATTTCCTGTATTGACGCGTGCATGTACAAGAGCTGTGTTCATCATGTGGGGAAAGCCCCGCTTGACCTTCATTACTCCATGGCAGCAGTAAGGGCAGATTTAGGGAAGGAGTGCTGAGCCTTTCTCAGGCCAGCCTGGCTAGGCCTGATTATGTTTCGTGGGTTTGTGTGCGCATGTGTCAAGGAGCATGGGCAGTGTGTGTATCGCTGTGAGAGTTTACGGCTCGTGCCCACGTACAGCCCTTCTGCCAGAATGTTGTGTTTCCCATAAACAGCTAGGGTGAGGCCGCATGCGCCTGTTGGTGGGCACAGTGGGTCTGGAAGCATTTATGTTATGGGGTGCCTGGCGCTGGCACCTCTCAGTGACTTCCGTCCTTGATTATGCTGGTTGGGCCATCCTACCAACAGAAGACCTACCTGTTCTTTTACCTGTTCTTCCTTGCTAGATTGTCGGAGGAGTGACCAGTATGCGGTGGCATTGCACCCTGGAGGCTTGCTAGTTAACAAGGCAGGCGGTGGTGTGGTGGTGTCTTTGTCTGTTTGCATATATGCACACACACACACACACACACACACACACACACACTCACACACACACACACACACATACACACACACAAGTTTGCTCAGTCGCATCGTTCACGCTGGAATGGATGACTATGGTCTAATACTCTGTCTTCGTCTATTTGCATACAAGTTTGCTCAGTCGCATCTTTCACGCTGGAAGGGATGACTATGGTCTGTTACTCTGTCTTCGTCTGTTTGCATACAAGTTTGCTCAGTCGCATCTTTCACGCTGGAAGGGATGACTATGGTCTGTTACTCTGTCAGGACAGACCCTGTGTGCCGTCATCTTGAAGTGGCTCTGCCTGTGGTTGTCCTGACAGACCACTGTGTACTATTGTCAAGAAGAGGCTTGGTCTGTCACTCTGTCCAGATAGACCCATGCGTGCCATTGCCCACACAAGGCCCCTGTCTGTCCGCGAGAAATCTTGGCGGTAAGCTTGGGGTGCGGTCGCAAACAGGCGCGCTGGACAGGCAGGCTGCGCACAGGCAAGCTAGAGTTGACAGTTGACATTGCTATTGGACAAAGTGCGTGCCTTCAACTGTATATGTGATTTTTGGCCATTTGATGCTCTTGTCCTGTGTGTGACTCAAGCTGCTGGTTGCTGGCTGCCCGTGTGTGTGCGTGTGTGTGTGCGTGCGTGTTGCTGTGTGAACACCTTCCCCGTGCGGACTGGTAACCAATCTAGAGTACCTCTTTCTTGAGTTCATATGTTTATAGTGGTTACTAATTGAGCCATCAGTCAAAGACTGCAACTGCTAGGATTACAGTGGTTACAAGTGAGTTTTAAAGGAGACCCTGGCATATTGCGGTTGTCGTAAGTGGCCATACTGCATGCACTCCTAAGTCACAAGCAGGCCTGCCCCAAGTATCACAGCAGCTGCAAAAAGTGCCCGGGTACATATACACATACATATTCATGAAGGGCACCCATTCTGTAAGCGGCTGCTGCTTGCAAATTTGGGATGTGAGTTGTTTATGTAGGAAGGAAGGTAGTTTATATTGTTATTTGTATTAAACTGGCACCGTTCCCCTTCATCATGCCAGCTGTGTCACCACGACCTAAAATGGTTTATATAAGACTATTTAGGACAGTCCCTTGCCGTGGGGTCGGTAGGGTAGGGAAGAATGCGTGTGTGTGCGTTTCTTTGCAAACACCATCGTTGGCTTTGTGGTTAAATTTTGTTTTAACTAATGTATGTAGGTGTGTGTGGTGTACAGCTCCAACCAAAGCACATTGTCTACCGTGCGTGCGGCATGCAGACGGTGTAGTCCACTAGTCTTGTCCAAATCTTGCCACTTGGTGTTTTGTTGGTATACGCTCGTCGTGAAGTACGTTTATTCTAGTTATGCAACAGGGGGGTCTTTGTGTGCTCCTGCTTGATGTGCAATACTACACAACTACATAGCTGTTGGTGAGGGACCTAGCTGTTTTTAGTATAATATCTGCCATTATTGATGTGACATGCGCGTGATGTCCCTCCAACGAGTGCCTTAAACTACAGAAGAATGTGTTTTTAATTTTATTGAACCATGTGACTGGCTTATTAAATCCTAGACTCTTCTCTATTGTAATCATTCCAAATCTCTGCTGCTGCTCGAGGCTCGACACTGGCTGGTAAAGGGGTGGCGGAGAGAGGCAATTGAGGCCCATAATGGAGGACTTATTTTATGTTCTCTGGTTTACAGAAGGTTTACAAGACTGAGATATACATGGGGGAACCTTCAGCCAGACTGTTTGGCTGATCGGCCTGTGGCTGGTCCTTACCAGTCAACAAAAAATCATAAGGTAAGGTAAGGTTACATCGCTATATATGCCTCTGGTGGGCATCTGAGCGGAAGGTTGGAAAAAAGCCTGTAACCAAACCAAAAAACGCTAGAAAAATCAAGGGAACAGGGCTAGGCATTTAGCTACAAAAGAGGCAGCACCAAAAATATCAGGTTGGTTCATAAAGGTCCTCAAACGAGCTGGGCCATCCTCAAACTGAGGTGGGAAGATAAGCTGTTGCTGTGTGCGAAGTCTGACTAGATGTT
>Ga0307945_1000553_pt1 | contig 26207 bp, 30 predicted proteins | sample OrgLakmetagen228_FD_201818 | JGI IMG/M metagenome (GOLD analysis project Ga0307945, IMG submission 201818) | Saline water microbial communities from Organic Lake, Antarctica - #228 | ecosystem: Environmental > Aquatic > Non-marine Saline and Alkaline > Saline | place: Antarctica: Organic Lake...
GGCCTGCCTCTGTAACACACAGCTATGTAAAGAAGTTCCAGCTTGCATACACACAGACGGCCTGCCTCTGTAACACACAGCTATGTAAAGAAGTTCCAGCTTGCATACACACAGACGGCCTGCCTCTCAACACACGCCACGGTGGCTGCAACGCAAACCTTCCTCCCACCTTGTTCTGTGTGGGAGACTGCGGCTCTAATGACGCAGAGAGGTCAGGGTAAGGCTCAGGGCTCTCCTGAACATGTGTGTGTTTGTTCGCTCGTTTGTGTGTGCTGTTATTTGTGCGTGTCTGTACTTATATGTGTACCTATACCTGCAAGTGTGTGCTTGTGTGTGCGTGTGTGTACGTGTACGCTCATGTGCATGTTTCTGTGCACACGTGTGTGTGTGCGTGTGTGTACGTGTACGCTTATGTGCATGTTTATGTGCACACGTATGTGTGTGTGCGCGTGTGCATTTATGCACATTGAAGGCCTATTTGGCAAGTGCAATGTAAGCACATAATGTTTGAAGAAGAGATCACAGACTCGCCCACCAACTAGTCCAGTACCTGGAAAAATAACGAGCTGTAGCATATAGTCAACCTGCACACCATCAACCTGCACACTCCTGTTGTCTTTGCACATACTGCTAATACATGCAGAGCCATAAGCATGCACACCATCAACCTGCACACCATCAACCTGCACACCATCAACCTGCACACCTGTTGTCTTTGCACATACTGCTTATACATGCAGAGCCATTAGCATGCACACCATCAACCTGCACACCACCAACCTGCACACCATCAACCTGCACACCATCAACCTGCACACCTGTTGTCTTTGCACATACTGCTTATACATGCAGAGGCATAAGCATGCACGTATGCAGAAAGCGCACACTCCACGTCTGTGGTTTTGATTGGACCCTGTCCACTGATAGAGGGGGGGATACATAAATGCTGACGGACGCGCATGCACACTAACAGCATGCACACATACATACACACATTCACGCTTACCATCAAGCGGTCCTCAGGAAAGAGACACATGTTTGCTCACCCTTGGGCTGATCCCATTACAGGAGGGTACACACACACACAAACACAAGAAAAGAGACATGTTTGCTCACCATTGGGCCCAGCCCACTAAAGGAGGGTAGACACACACACAGACACACAGACACACAGACACACATAAACACTGAAAAGAGACACATGTTTGCTCACCATTGGGCCCAACCCACTAAAGGAGGGCACACACACACATACACACACACACACACACAAGCACTCTGAAAAAAGACGCATTTTTGCTCACCATTGGACCCAGCCCACTAAAGGAGGGAGACTCTGAAGATGAGGTGGAGGGGCGGGAGGGCTCTTCCAGAGTGGACTCTAAAGGAGCGAGCTCTACGCAGTAGGTGCCGTCTGCAAAAGACCAAGTGAGACCAGGCGTGTGTTTTGTGTGTGCTTTGTGTGCATTGTGTGCAGTGTGTGCAGTGTGTGTGTGTGTGGGTGTGTGTGTGGGGGGGGATATGCATGTTTTTGTGCATGTGTGCGTGTTTTTATGTATGCGAATGTATGTATGCATGTGCGTATGTGCGTATGTGCTGTGTGCGTGTTGAATTTATGCGTGTCTGTATGTGTATTATCGTGCATGCATGTGTGTGTGTGTGTGTGCGCGTGTGTGTGTGCAAGGATCCCCTTACTGCTCCCTTGGTCTGATAAGCCCCAAGCAACTGGCCACGCATGCACACACAAACATACACATTTTGCGTCACATAATTATGCGTCACATAAGATGCTTTCACAAACATCACCCACATTCGCACCCACACCCGCACCCACACCCACACCCACACCCACCAGCTGGATTGTACTCGCCCACAGTCAGAAAGTCAAACAGCTGGTAGGAAACTAAAGAGGGGGTCGGCTGCAGATCTGTGTGTGTACATTGAGAACGTGAAAAGAAGGTCAAAGCTGGAGAGTTCATTCAAAGCCTCACCTCATGCATTTCGTCCCCGCTGCTTAACCCCCCACCATCACACACAAGCATTGATGGCCCACCATCACACCATCACACACCTGCATTGATGGGCACACCTGCATCAATGGCCCACAACTGATGCATCGATGGCCCACAACTGATGCATCGATGGCCCACAACCGATGCATCGATGGCCCACAACTGATGCATCGATGGGCCACAACTGATGCATCGATGGCCCACAACTGATGCATCGATGGGCACTGATGCATCGATGGCCCACAACTGATGCATTGATGGCCCACAACTGATGCATCGATGGCCCACAACTGAGCACACATGCATCGATGGCCCGCAACTGCCCCCCCGTCTCATCCCAATTTGCGTTAAGCACAACAATGGATCAGGATATAATTACACCTGTAGTGATGTCTATAAATTATACCTGTAGTGATGTCCACATCACAGGATATAAGTTATACCTGTAGTGATGTCCACATCAATACGTAACCACATCTACACACATGCACACACACATATACACACTCACCTGCATCTACAGCCCACAAACGCAGGGCACCACTCCCCTCCTCTTGCAGGGTAACAAAATCAATGCCCACATGCCCAATCACACCAGCCTGGTAGCTAGCATTACCTGCATGTGTGTGTATGTGTGTGTGTGCGTGCGTGCGGGCGCATGTGTGAGTGTAAGAGTGTGTATCTCTGTCTAAAATGTGTGTGTGTTTGAGTGTGTTATGTGTGTGCACCAGCCTGGCAGCTTGTATTACCTGCATGTGTGTATATGTAAGTTAACAGCCTGTATATGTGTGCATGTAAATGCACACTTCTCTTTGCGTTCTGATGTTTGTTATGTTACTGCATGCGTGTGTATGTAAATGCACACTTCTCTTTGCGTTCTGGCGTTTGTTATGTTACTGCATGCGTGTGTGCTCCTTAGCTCTTATCACAGCCAAGACGGTGCTTGCACGCATTCAACGTATTTTGACATTGTTTGGCGTCATGGCTGCACTTTCAAGAGAACCTGGGTGTGCCCATCAAGCAGAATTGAGGTGGACTGCAACAACACACCTCCACTCGTGCTGTGTGTACCTATGCGTGTACGGCAGGCCACATACACATACACAAACGCACACACACACACACATTTGCACTTACGGTTGTGTGGCATTGAAACACACACACATACATAGCTGACCCGGCTCTGTCTTCTACCTACCAGTTCCAAAACCTACCAGTTCCAAAACACACGTGCATACTTGCTTGTGCCCAACTTCAATCACGTGCACACACGCACACACACACACACACGCGCGAGCACATGCACATACACACCTATGCTTGTTGCAGCATTTAGGAGCGCCTTGTGGGGTACAGAGGATTGTGGGAAAGTGTTGCCCACGGCCCTACGTGTACACACACACAGGAGACGTCATTGTCAAGGTTGTTGCCAAAGCATGGGTGTGAGTGGTGAAATGTGTGTGTGCGTGTGCGTGTGTGTGCGTATGCGTGTGTGTGCGTGTGTGTGTGCGTGTGCGTGTGTGTGTGCGTGTGCGTGTGTATGTGTGTGTGTATGTGTGTTTGTGTGTGTGTGTGTGTGTGTGTGTGTGTGTGTGTGTGTGTGTGTGATCAAAGAATTTCAGCGGCGCAAAATGAGTGGCACACATGATTGAGAGAGCGAGGGACGTAGAGTACCAGCCCTCAATTCCCTGCACACACACAGGGGTTTGTTTGCATGGGCATGAATGGTGACTGAACAAAAGCACATGAAAGCAGGCTTCATTGGTGTAGGTGCCGCCCTTTGTCCCATCAACGAGGGCCTTGCTGCTGGGAGCTGGCCCTGGGCTGCGTGAGCTATGGAGTTCACCATCATGTACATGCATTCTTAAACGTACGTGTGAGCGCTTGCTTGTGAAGGCATGTACGAAAAGGACGCAGAAGGTGTGTACGATATGTACGGCAAGCGGGCATAAGGTTTATGTAGAAAAGGGCGCGAGCGCTAGAGTGGAAATGTGAGCAGGGGGGGATAGGAAAAGATTCCCTGACAGCTAGACCCAGGAAGAAAGCCAATACCCGTACAAGTAAAACTGGCCAGATCCGTACGTTTCCCCTACATTTCCACTGTACATCTCCACTGTACACAACTGTATCCTAGAAAGATTCTTCATGCTGTCGTGGTTCAAACGATTGTGGTGCACAGCGCACGTACGAGCGTGTGGTTTGATAAGCACAGTGCTAGGCTCCCCACGCGTGGGTAGACCTTTGAATGATGATGATGTCACCACTTAGATCAGTTTGCGCTCAGGTAGAACAAACACACGCACACACACCTGTATGGCTGTGTGAAGATGCGCTCGTGTGTGGAGAGCAGCGCCACTTTGCCTTGCGGATCCACAAAGATATTGACCTGAGGGGAGCCCACCACCTGAGTGTGAAAAGAGTGAGCCAGGGTGTGCGCACGTGCTTGTGTGTGTGTGCGCACGTGTTTGTGTGTGTGTGTGTGATTGTTGTGTGCATTTGTGTGTGCTTGCATGCATGTGTGCGCCTTTGTACATGTGTACGTGTGTGCCACTTGGGAGTACAGCAATGTGGATATGAGCAATAGAGCCACTGCTGGCTTTTGCAGTACACAATGAAAAGATGACGTGAGTGACACAGCAAAGGTGCGTGGTTGTGCGTGTGTACGTGTGTGGAGCCACTGCTGGCTTTGGCAGTACACGATGAAAATATGACGTGAGTGACACAGCAAAGGTGTGTATGTGCGTATGTGTGTATGTGTTTACGTGTATGTGTATATGTGTGTATGTGTGTACGTGTGTACGCGTGTATGTGTGTACGTATGTATGTGTGTACGTGTGTATGTGTGTATGTGTGTATGTGTGTACGTGTGTACGTGTGTATGTGTGGATGTGTTTACGTGTGTATGTGCGTATGTGTGTATGTGTGCATGTGTGTACGTGTGTATGTGTGTATGTGTGTATGTGTGTAGTTGTGTATGTGTGTATGTGTGTATGTGTGGACGTGTGTATGCGTGTTTGTGTGCATGTGTTTATGTGTGTATGTGTGTATGTGTATATGTGTGTATGTGTGTATGTGTGTATGTGTGTAGTTGTGTACGTGTGTATGTGTGTATGTGTGTAGTTGTATACGTGTGTATGTGTGTACGTATGTATGTGTGTACGTGTGTATGTATGTATGTGTGTATGTGTGTATGTGTGTACGTGTGTATGTGTGTATGTGTTTACGTGTGTATGTGTGTATGTGTGGATGTGTGCATGTGTTTACGTGTGTATGTGTGTACGTGTGTGATACTTGCAGGGAGCATTAACTCATGGTTATCCCAAGGTGCGGGGTAAGTCTCCTTTCCCTTTTAAGAACTTTGGTTACAGTCTGAACCTGTTACAACTAATTATTGCCTTTATTTCTGCTCTCACTTGCGCAGGACAAGCCCCCCTTGCTGTCCCATAAAAGCACAAACTGTGACATTGTTCTTGAGAAACTGTCAAAACCCTCTATTGCTATGCTCACTTGCGCAGGACAAGCCTCCACCACTCCTCCTCGCACGGCAAAGGCGTTCATGAAGTCGTGGTAGTTAGGGTACACCTGGCGTGTGTATGTATGTGTGTGTGTGAGTACGTGCGTGTGCTCTGCCTGTCTGTCTGTCTGTCTGTCTGTCTGTCTGTCTGTCTGTCTGTCTGTCTGTCTGCACATATGTGCACATGTATGAATGTGTATATGTTTGGGGGTGTATGACTATGCTGTGCATTAAGAGAGTTCTCTCTCTGTCTCTCTCTCTCTGTCTCTCTCTCTCTCTCTCTCTCTCTCTCTCTCTCTCTCTCCTTTTCTGTCACATAAATTGTCAAATACACGCATCTACACATACATACTCACAAACTTACTCAGACACACACACACTCACTCACACACACCTCGCGAGCTGCAACATGGAGCTTCTTTGGCAGCTGCATGCGCAGCAGCTCGTTCAGGCGGTACACTGCAACAAGCTGCATCTCCGTCAACGGTATGCTGGGGTCAACCTGTGTGTATGTATAGGAATGTGCTTGTGCTTGTGTGCGCATGTGTGTGTATGCATGCTTGAGTCTGTTTGCCTTCGCCCTGGTTCTTCTTGGAGATTCTCCATCCCTCTCATTCGCGTGCGTTTCTGCATGCCACTCAAACTCAGATGGTGTGCGTGCACACAAGCTTTTTGTCTTGCCCTTGTAGGTGGTCATCAATGCTCCTCTGACATCGTGCATGTGTGTGTGTCCGTGTTTGTGTGTGTGTGTGTGTGCGCGTATGTGCGTATATGTGTTTGGGTGTGTTTGGGTGTGTGCGTGTGTGTGCGTGTGTGTGGATGTGTGTGTGTGTGTGGATTGTTTGTGTGTTTGCGTGAACGTGAGTATACACACTCGCCTTAGGCCACATCCACCCACCTGTGGGCACCTGTGCTCCTCCACCATGCAGTATGTGTGTACGCAAGCGTGTGTGTGTGTATGTGTGTGTGCGTGTGTGAGTGTGGCAGTGCATTTGTCCTTAGCCACATCCACCTACCTGTGGGCACCCGTGCTCCTCCACCACTGTTCGCTCCAGCACGTCAGCTGCCCCTTGAATGGCCAGTGTGCTCACGCATGCATGACCACACCCCATGATTTCGTCGTCCACTTTGAACAGCCACTTGGAGACCCAGGGGCTGCGCACCATCGCCTCTGCCAGCTGTGTGTGTACGTGTGCATGTGCGTGTAAATTTATCGCGCGCATGTGTACTTGTGTGCATGTGCGTGTACGTACGTGCGTATGTGCATGTGTGTGTGTGTCTTGCGTGTGCACACCTGCTTGGTTACGCTTCTTTGCTTGGTTACGCTTCTTTGCACATACATGCATGCATAAGCATGTCAGAAGACCTGTGCAAATCCAGTTGCAGAGGAAGTGCACAGCTGGCAGCAAAGCACTGTGCCACGCCGAGCATCACACACCCTTGATGGTGGCCAAAGTGTGCCAGAAAAGAGCGGTGTGCAGCATGTCAGCACGTCAACGCAGCAAGGTTACAGGCGCTGACAATTTAACAAGAACGAATACAGATGTACTGCAATTAAATCTAAACAAGATCAAACACAGATGTACTACAATTAGATCTAAACAAAAACGAACACAGATGTACTATAATTAATTAATTCTAAACAAAATCAAACACAGATGTACTACAATTAGATCTAAACAAGAACGAACACAGATGTATTATAATTAATTCTAAACAAGAATAAACACAGATGTACTACAATTAAAATTAAACAAGAACGAACACAGATGTACTACAATTAATTCTAAACAAGAACGAACACAGATGTACTACAATTAAATCTAAACAAGAACGAACACAGACATACTAATTAAATTGAAACAAAAATAAACACAGATGTACTTAAATTAAATCTAAGCAAGAACGAACACAGATGTACTACAATTGACTCAATCACACGTACAAGTGCACATTTGACACATTTGACACTTGGCTTCTAACATGCACACACGTGCACAAAAACATGCACACACGTGTACAAAAACATGCACACATACAAAACACATATCCGTACACACACTCACATACACACATGAGAACACAGACCTGCAAAAGGACCCTAGCTTCGTCTTCCTCAAACTGTGTCTGTGTCCGAGGTCCAACAGGGGGCGCACTCTGCAAACGAATTGCGCAGTACAGACAAATGCGTGAATGATGAAATGCGTGAGAAGAAAGGGGGAAAGACGCGGGAGAGCTGTCAATGTGTGCTCTGCATGCAAATTGCAGTAAAGGAAGAGGGATGCCAGATGTTCTTAATGTGCACTTGTGCAGGTGGCAGGGCTAGACAAGTGTGGTGGTGGAATGTGTGGATTGAACGGAAAGACGCAAAGGGTAGTCAAGATGCATGCAGATAGCAGTAGAAGAGTAGCATGCTAGCTGTCTTCTGAGATGTGTGCAGATGGCAGTAGAAAGGGATGGTCGCAAGCTGTCACTTAGCACATCACATAGCACATGCAGATTTCAGGAGAAACAAGTTACCAAGCTGGGGCTCAGGCTCGCACGTGTACACGGGTCCGTAATTCTTAGTACGCGCACTCAGCTATCTGGTGTAGGCCTTTACTACGACAGCTACAGGACGTGATTGATGGAGAGCGGCACAGCGTTTGTTTTAACAAGGAAGACTGCAGGGACAGTCTGCGCGTAGGCTGGTCCAGAGCACATGCAAGCAAGGTCGAGTGTGAGGATAGCAGAGAGCAGGATGCAGGCACGGGGAGCAGTGCGTGATGAGAAGATACGGCTGTATGTTTAATACCAATTCTCCTCAGCACTAGATGCTGATTGCACACCCATCCTCACGGTGCAGCAGATTGTAAAAGTCGTAGGGAGGGAAATGTCAGGGAGAACAGCAGGATAGGGAAACGTAGGAGGTTGTGGTAAAGAGAAAACACGGGCGCACACACGATCACACACAGAACTTACACAACACACACTCGTGCATCCAAAGCATGTATGTTTGAACGGACACACACACACCCACACAAGCACACCCACACCCACACCCACACACCCACACCCACACACACACCCACACACAAACAAGCACACGCGCCCACCCACCTCATGCACTACTATCTCCCCTGTGGCGGTGACTTGGTACTCTGTATTGGGACGAAGTGGGCGTGCTCCGTTTGGACCTATAGGCTGAGGGGGAGGGGGCACACATGCCCGAGGAAGGACGTGCAGGCCAGGGGCCACGTTCACACCAGCAGAGCGGAACAGGGTGCGCACGGAGGACTTGCAAGCAAGTGGCCTGCGAGTGTGAATGCAGGTTGACTTGCCTATGTGTGTGTGTGCGTGCGTGCGTGTCCGTGTGTGTGTGTGTGTGTGTGTGTGTGCGCATGTGTGTGTGTGTGACTGAGTGTGCGTGTGTGCATGTATACGTGCGTGCATGTGTGTGCATCAGTGTTGTAAATTTACGGCGTCAATCAGAAATGGCACCGTAAACTACGGTGCTTAAGTGACGTCTACGTCACATAACCGTAATTAACGGTGAAATTCATACTGACGATGGGGAATCGTAAGTAACGGTGCGGCGTCAGGAATTCAGTGGCTCAGAGTGCCAACTCAAGCTCCGAATTCCCCACAAACAACATTTGCGATTTGCGATATAAATATAAAATGTCCTCCGTAATCAGGCCAAGAGGGCTCGTGTGGCCCTGTGGCCCTGAGTCAGTCGAGCCTGGCCCGGCCTGGCCAGCTGCTGACGGTTTCTTACCGTAAATTACTAATTCCTGACGGTTTCCCACCGTAAATAACTAATTCCTAACAGTTTCACACCGTAAATAACCGTAAAGCCGACCGTCAGACGTCAAAAATTAAAATCACCGTAAATTACGCCTGGTGAATAGTTTCTGACGGTCAAAACCGTAAATTACGCCTGACCATCAAATGACGGTTGACGGCGTCAACCGTAAAGTTCACAACACTGGTGTGCATGCGTGAGTTGTGTGCGCATAGAAGAGGGGTCACGAAATCAGCTGCAGAGCAAAAGCGGGTCCAATGGGGTGCTGTCAGGGTACCAAACTTGTGTGTGTGCATGTGTGTGTGTGTGTGAGCCAGGCATGGATCAGCTAGCATGGTGTAGGGGTTGTCCTGCATCGAGGGCAAGACAACTCTTATTTGTGCAAGGAGCCTTGTGCCCACAAAGTACCCACCTTGTGGTAGTAGGTGCTGGCCCCATCAGAGGAAGGCCAATCTGCGTGGCTAGGTCCACTTCCTCCTCATTCACGACTCCAGGTACAATGTAACCCATACGGCCCGCCACCGCTGCACGCACGCGGCCCAGCGCCCTGGGAGAACACGTGTATGAGAGTGTGGATGCGTGTGTGTGTGCAGGTTGTGTGTAGTTGTGTGTGTACGTGTGTGTTTGTATGCTTGTGCACTTGTACCAGCCACCATTGCATGCACACGGCTCAGCGCTCTGCGAGTGAGTTGGTGTGTTTTGTGGGCATGCATGCCCTAATTCAACGAGGCCGTTGCTGTATTAAATTTTTGCTGTATTATTTTTTCCTTTTAGGTCAAGAAGCCGGGCTTCTGAAGCCTTTTATTCCTTTAGCAGGGCAAGCCCACACGCAAATACACAGAAACACATACGACACGCATGCATTTTATAATTGGTTGATTCAGGGTTGTTCAGTTTGGGGTTCGGTCAAAAGCTCGGATTTGCAAACTTGTGCGCATTTTGACGAACCCTAACAATGCCGTTCACAAGGTATTAAAATTTTGTCAAACTTTAAGCCCTTTTCCAAACATCTGGGTCCAAAGCTGCAGCCCAAATTTGCAGGGAAAAGCCTTAGATGGCCAACAAACATTCTGATTTTTTGTGCACTTATTGATTACTGTTTTGCGCTTAGTATTGCGAGGCCTACTTTTTGCGAGGTGCCCAAATAATTAGAATAATTAGTTTGCAAGCATTTGCAAGGTCCTTCAAGTAGTTCGGAAAATTTGCGAAATTTGTGATTTTTCGGGGTGTTCCTGGGCTTCCCTTCCCTCTTCTGGGTGCCCCTGGAAGCCTGTGCTTTTGCTTCTTGTGCTGCTGCTGGAGGATGGCTGCCTGCTGCATGCAAGCACACCGTGCTCAAGGAGTTTGCACCTGAGTAGCGCAGCCTTCATGCATCTCTCCTGGAGAAGCTTGAACCCCCATAAGAGGCTGTGCATGGGTCTGCCCAAAGTCCAAATGGGGTAGGAAAGATACTTCCTGGTCAGCAGCAGGTGCTTGCAAAGCTTGCACAGGGAAATGTCAGCCGTAGAAGCTCGGCAGAACCACGTCTGCTTCTCAGGGTGCCAATCGGGCATAGTGATGATGGACGCTCCTTAAAACGACAGGGGTCCTTTGCGGAGCCCAGAATCGTCCCCGATGGAAAGTCGAACTTTTGCGAGGTTCGGAAAAACTTGATTTTTTCGGCCTGACCTATTGCGAGGGGCATCAACAATTATTCATTATTCACAAAACAGCCGCAGTGCAATCGATATAATATATTCAAGACAATATAAGCATGTTTGACCACGGAAACCAGCAAAATCCTCCATCCTCAAAATTGCACATTGAACTGCTCAAACAGTTTGAGGGTTCTAAAACGTTCACAAACTTTATCAAACCCTTGCTCCCAAAAAAACGAATTGAACAACCTGGGTTGATAATATTATACTATGTGTATTATCGTTCTGTAACATCAGAAGCTAGGAGCATGAATCAGGTGTTCTGGCAGGTGCTCGATGATGTAGGGTTTAGCTTACCAAACGTATTATTCATATTTCATAAACGTATACATCTAAACCTTTACACTTACACATCTATACATGCCCGTGTTCACGTCCCTAAGCCCCTACCTTGGTGATGCCAGCAGCTTGGCGGCAGTGCTCATGTGCCCTGGCAGGCGCTCGTGGTTCTCTGGGCACACAATGCGATATCGAGAAGCAGGGTTGTGCACGCCGCCCACCTGTGTGTGTGTGATTGCAGACATGTATGTCGATCAGGCTTGTCGAGTTGTACGGTACGGTACGATAACGGTCTGTACGGTACGCACCGTACATGTTAAATTACGGCGTACTACCTAATTGTCACACCGTACTTTACCGTAATTACGGTAAAGTACGGTATGGTGTACGGTACGGTGCCAAGCTGGCACTGCCAGTGCAAAAATGGCCTCAGAAAGGCCTCTCCACCCCAAAACCTCCCATTTTTGCTCCCCGGTGTGCTCCTCCCATGTGCTGACGCCACACAATGCTTCCCAGAACGACCCTGAGGCTGGGTTGGGGCTGCATCAGCTCGGGGGAAGGGCCCAGCGATGGCTTGCATGGACACTCAAAAGTCGGACGCAGTACTTGATTTCTGGTTAATAATTTGTGTTTTATTCATAACTAATTGTTGCAAAAAGACAAGGAATGTGTTGGGCCGAAATTGGAGCCAAACGGCCAAATTACGGTCAAAATCGTGCTGTACGATGGCACCGTACTGTACGGTCGGACACCGTCTTTTAAAACAGATTATACTTGCACCGTATTGTACGGCGTATTATGGTACGGTACCGTAATTACGGTCAAGAAAGCTGAAGTACGGCGTATCTCGACAAGCCTGACACACACACAAACACACACACATACACACACACGCACGCACACGCACACACACACACACACACACGCACACACTCTCTCTAGCACCCTTGCACACACGTGCTCACACACACACATACACACACACATGCACACACTCTAGCTAAAGCACCCAAGCAGCACGCAAAGCTCGCACGCGCATGCAGCAGCAGTAGCAGCAGTGACGGCAACAACAGCAAGAGTGCTTACTCCTCTGAGAGGGGGTTGCTGAATGTGGTTGCTGAATGTTAATGTAAAATGAATAATTCTAGGGCTGTTTTTCTGTAAAATAAAACTCTTTCCAGGGGGGGGGGTGAGTACATGTACGTACGGTATAGAAAAAGGGTCCCTACTTACAAAAATCCACGCATCGACTTTGAATGTATAAAAGGTCTTGTAAAAGAGTTGCACCGATCTTGAACTGTTACTGGGTGTTGGACACCAATTACAGCTTGTGCCCTGATCTGTACCTGCTCAGCAAGTGTACTTGAACCTGACACACTTGTTCCTCGCACGTGTGCCTCCATCACCTTACCTTGAGTCAGTGTGAGAACTTGATACACAGGCAAATCTCCCTCCAGGCCCACACGATTGCGCTGCTCCTCCGGGATCTGCACACCATACAGCACACACAGTGCTTGGCACTTACAGGTCCAACACATAAAACGTGCACCTCACTGCACAAAAGCCGACGAATCTGGTCCTGATGTCCCATACCTAAGCCCACAGCATACGAGCATGAAAGCGTACACACAACCATTCAAGCATGCCAGCAGCCATACGTATGTTACCCAATCCATCTGGTGGCGTCTGAAATTGGAACAGTGCACATTAGTGCACGCACCCATGCGTATGTTGCCCACACACATACACACGCAAACACACTTAAACACACACACACCTGTGCCAATCGCCCACCCTTGCCTTGCATGCGCGCCACCACATCCCCATCCCTGCACACAAAGTTAGTAAACGGTTGCACAGTAAGCACACATGTTTCAAGAGCCTTACATAGGCGCACACACAATATGGCATTTCCAGTCTACTTCAATCCAAAATGCATGCACTGATCTGTAACACGGCATCCACAATCAGATCACGGCACCGCACCTGCAAGCTACCGCGCGGGATGCAAGGGACTGCAATCTGCTGCTGTTTGAGCTCGTGTCTTTTGAGCTGGGTAGCACAGCTGGAGAAGTGCTGATTGCAGCAGACAGTGCAATAGACACCTACACAGGGGGGCGTGGAGCATGGGATTAGTGCAGCAGACAGTGTGCTAGACACTGCCATGGTGGAGAGTGGAGTGCAATGAAGGTTTGGTGGGCACGTGTTGGGAGTGGAGAGGACAGGAGAGGAAGTCATGGTGCTACAAAATATCGCAAAAAGTGAATACGACACGAGTGCGGCAGTTACACATTTTTTCTCTTACACATGCAGCAGTCATGCAGCAGCCACACAATTTCCCACAGTACATCTTATATTTTGCTAGCAGACCTCAATGCCACGCGCAGCAGCAATGCCTTATCAAGTGACTTGCCCCTTTCAAACCTACCTGCCTGCTTATTGGCATAAATGTATTTTGCAGAAAAGTAAGTCCATCAGATCGTGACTTCTGACGCGTCTTTGCTCATAACTCATAACGTAACGAAAAAGATACATCAAACTACAATGACGTACCAAAGCACCCCTTTTGCCCAACAGCCGCTCAATGTGCTCTTCACAGTAGATTTGACCCTTCCAGCCTACAAATAACCCTGCTTCTAAAAACACACAAAGGACCGCTAGCATCGAATCAACTGCTGGCAATTGGCGGTGATTGCGACCAAAACAGATGCACAAAAATGTATGCACATCCCCCACAGCTGTACACCACGTATTGTTCTGATGCCACGTACCTCTTGCGACAGCGCCTCCGTGCCTTCTGCAGCAGCAGTTGCAGCACTGAGACCCCCTGGCCTGCCACTGCCGTGCTGGCCTCCTTTGCGGCCCCCCCTCTGAGACTGCACTATGGTGGGACGGCTGGGAAGCACACCCTGGAGGGAAATGTTACATTTTGGGGTCGGTTGGGGTACCAATATTGGGATACATAGAATACACCGGCACTTTTCCCTGCCCTGCAACGCGTACCCCTACATTCATCATAGAATTTAGTGTCAGCCCTACATATGTCCTAAAAGCACGTGTCAGGACCTGCACAAACGTGACCCGTGCCTATTCATCAAAAGCTGCGCATAAAAACACATACCTGGATTCCAAGCACGGCCATGCGGGCACGCAGCTCCCCACATGCTAAGGCGCCCGGCAGCATGCCATCCCTACAGCAACAATCACGTAAAGTATGGTACATGTGCGGTCAATTGGACTGCCCTTGGAAATTTGAAGTAAATTTGCATAGGCAGAGGCGACCAGCAGCAAACCATCTCTGAAGCACAGGACACATTCAATAGTCATAAAAAATGTCATTGAAGTTCTTGAAATACCTCAGCTTTACAGGCTGCCTGCATCAATTCCGAGATTCCACAAGTTTGATACCTTCAAGTCAGGCCAGCCATCCCTATGAGAGTTCTTGCCCCAAGCAGAAGAATGCATGTAAGTATGTAGGAACCATAATTAGATACATATAAGCACGCCTGCACACTCAGTTTGTGGCGGGAGGTGCCCAGGTGGGCAGGGTGGAAATCCCTGCCAGAAAATGGATTTCCAAAAGCTCCTCTCCTGTACCATTAACTTTCCAGGGGTGTTTGCAATAATATTGGGGACACTTTGGTGAAGGTCCGGAGGTCTAGGGTGAAGGTTCGGATTTGGACCCCCTTTTGGCAGGGAAAAGTGTGATTTACAATCAGGCACCAACCGCTGAACCGTCTGGGGTTGCGTCTAATTTTTTTAACCTGTCAGCTTTTTGGAGCCTTCCCGTGTAAGTCTGAGTGGCGCACTTTCGTTGATTAGTTCATCTGGGCTTGTTTGTCGAATCAGGTTGCATTCGGGAGGGGCTGACCAGAGAGATGAAAATATCAGCTGTCGCTGCCCACCAAGGCCCAACCCCAGCATTCTAGACCACAATACTTGACAGGGATTGCCTTAAAAGCATACTGAGGGGCTCTCAACACACAGGTGGTGGCCAGAATGCGTGTTTCCAGGGTTTCCAGAAATGCACCAATTTTGCCAGCAAACAGGCCCACGCATTAAGTCCTTTAGGGGCAGATTTTCAACCCCTTTTTGTTTGCTTTGATGGGTATGGTTTGGCCCTAAATTTATTTGGGAACAAAAGAATTGGTAAAATTCAGTCCCAAACACGCATTTCTACAACCATGCCATCTTTCTGGAAGAGAAATGGCACAAATCCAGCCCCCCACTCAAACCCTTGACCCCAATCTCATTAATTTTTAGGTATGCAGAAGTGTTACAATTATGTATAGAAGCCATTGGGTGACCTCAGAGGTGCAATTCAAGAAAGGATCATGAATTCTCCCTTTTTGGGTGGGGCTTGGCTGGGCTGGCTTCAAGCCAAATTTCGGTGCAATGATATTTAGCCTTAGTAAATGCACACACGGAATGCAGGTGTTGAGCTGCACCCCTCAATAACACAGACACTGACACACGCACACGCACGCGCACGCGCACATACACATACACACACACCTGAGGTGTTGCATTGGACATCCAGCGTCCTTGCATGCGCCACGCACGTCAAACACGCACAGAGGCCAGGCTGGGTCGTGTATGTGGGCCAAGCTGTGTGCGGGCAGTAAGTCATGGCAGAGGCACATGTGGTGCTTGTGGTAGTGACGGACAGCTTGAAAGCCCTCACAGGTCAACGTGCGTCAGAAAATTTGGATATGCTCAGATTAAAAGGCGAATTTGAATATCAGCGGATGTTTGCGCTGATGATGCGTTTGTAAGGGAGTCTCATAGATTTGGTCATCCCCTAATCATACACTACTAGATTACGCCTTTGAACACAGATGTGCTTCCCCTTTGTAACTCACAAGATACCCGACGCTGGATGGTTTGGCTTATATGCTGGAAGAGTGGTTTGAAGATGATCCACATAATATTTGCAGAGACAAACCCGTGCACAACAAACACTGCCTAGAAAGAGAGAAAGGACACACACACACGCTTAAACAAACCTATAGTCTCACTCTCTTCAACACAAGCACACACACACGCACGCACACAGGCACGCACGCACACTAGCATGCACAACTACATGCACATACACATTATAACACACACGCACACAAACACACACAGATATACGTGCATGCACGCGCACACACACAGACACACACAAGAGCAGGTGCTCCTCACCTAGGGGATAGGGGCGACGGATTTGCCCCTCCAAGCTTAAAGAACTGCGGGCTCAGTCTGTACGCTCTGTACTGAGTCAATGGAGATGCATATGCAGACCCTGCACTTAGTGCCCCTACTGACAGCGAGGTTGGGCTACACAAAGGTGGTGGTGACGCTGCTGGCATTGTTGAGGTGGCTTGTGTTTTGGGGGCGGTTGTTGGCCACGTGTGCGTTCCTAGCACTGTCAGTGCAGCATTGGGTGTGGTAATGGAAGGCGGAGGGAGCAGAATTGAGGGCAAGGAGGGAGGAAGGGTGGGGATGGGAGTGGTGTGGATGTGGTGAGTGGGAGGGGGGGGAGGTTTTGTGGCAGGCTGAGTTGAGGTTGGCACTTGAGATGGCTCAGCAAGGGCAGGCTGGTTGTGGTGCATTAAGGGTGCAGGGCCTGAAGCTGACAGGTCAGGTGGTGCCCGCGCTGCTGCTGTTGCTGGTGGTAATCCTGGAGCTTGTGCCAGTGTTGTCGGTAACAGCGGTAGAGCTTGTGCTGTTGTTGTTGTCGCTGGTAGTGCTGCTGGCGCTTGGTCTGGTGTTGCTGCTGTTGTTGGTGGTGGTTGTGCGGCAGCTGCTGCTGCTGCTGGTGAAGGTGAAGATGGTGCTGCTGGTAATGGTGAAGATGGTGCTGCAGGCAGAGGTGGAAGAGGAGCTGCAGCATGTACTTTACTGCCCTGACTCCCTTCAGTGATGCCTCTGTGCACAAGCTCCTCCCTACATTCATTCTCAACGGGGTCAATGTCCATGTCTATGTCCATATCCATGTCATCCCCACCGACCTGCGTGCATACGTAACACGATCTTGTGTGCTATGTATGTGTATATAGATGTGTGTGTGTGTGTGTGTGTGTGTGTGTGTGTGTGTGCACGTGAGCATACTTTTGCACAGGTGAGCGCATACATGCATGTACATGTTCATGACTCATGAGTGTTGCGCTTGTTAACACATGTAAATGCCTGTGAGCATGCTTATATGTTTGTGAATGCATACACGTATGTGTATATCAAGCAATTGTGTGTGCCTGTACACGTGCATGGATGCAAGCATACTCAAGCGTTGGTCTGATGTCCTTTGTAAATGCTTGTGCATGTGTAATCGCGAATGCATGCTGAAGTGGCCAAGCGTGCTTGAATGGACCTGATAGGGAATCCTACGTGTACACGCACGCAATTACACGTGAGTTTGCACGCAAGCGTGCTCACGCGCGTGGTCATGCCTGTTCATTTGTGTCCCGACCTTGTCGTTCAGCTTTACATCAAGCAGCACACACACGCACCTCCCCTGGTAAAATGGACATGCTTGCAGGATCAGGCAGGGGGGGAGGGAATGGGGGAAGAGGAGGCGGAAACGGAGGAGGAGGCGGAGGCGGAGGCAACGCTTCAGGTTCTGAACTAGAGGGAGGTGAAGGGGGGAGGGGCGGTAGAGAGGGCGAGAGGGGGGGCAGGGGGGGATGTGGCAGATCGTGCTGCTGCTGCTGTTGCTGTTGCTGCTGCTGCTGCTGTTGAAAATGAGAGGAGGCCTGGCTCAGGGTTGAACTCTGCTGTTGGGGCAGCCAATGGTGCTGTGCCGTTTTGGCAGCATTTTGCAGCATTGCGCAGGCCGGGGGCTGGTGAGCATCAGGGGCTGCTGCTACTCCTGTCTGCCAGCCCCCTCCTAGCAGCTGTGCGGCAAGGCTGCAGTGAAGGACACAGATACATAATGTTTGCTAGGGTTTGCTGTGCTCTGTAACCTTTCCGCCTGGCGTGCGCCATCAATATACAGACAAGCGCATGCAAGAAGCTTGGAGCCATGCAGTGTCAGAAGTCAACACAGAAACGTACCTGGCGGCCATCTGGTGCATGTCATCCTCCTCGTTTGCTCTTGTGCCGCCTTCCCGTTGAAGTGATTCTGAGGTCAGTTGCTGGGTGGGGTGGTAAGTCTGGGGAAATGGGGCTGGCAAATCGTGGGAGAGAGGGGCTGGCCCAAGGCCTGCAGTTTGAGGGGAGGCAGGTAGGGCTGAGCGTGCTACTGTCGTGGGATGGAGCACGTGCAGGGGGGGAGGAGAAGGAAGTGTGTCAGAGTGCAGTGACAGCTGCTGCGTAGTAGTCTCGGACTCTGTAGCTGCATAATTAGGCTGCTGCTGCGGCTGCTGCTGCTGCTGCTGCTGTGGGAGCTGCTTCCCATGGGAGACAGCTTTTTCCTTGGCCGCCACGACGCTCTTGGCCACCTGCATTGCTGCCTTCCTCAGAGCTTGGTCATCTGCATTCTCTTCTTCTTCCAAACCATGGCTGCTGCCATCCTCACTGCTGCGGCTGCTTCTGCCATTACTAGAACTCCTACTCCTCTTTCTCCCGCTCACCCTGCCCACACCCTCCCCTCCCCCTCTTCCCTTACTCCTACTCCTCCCTCTGCTGCTAGCACTGCTCTCGGTGCTCTCACTCCCACTGCTTGAGCCACGAGCGCCACGCCCTCCCCTCTGCTCGTTTTCCACCCTCCCCGACCCACTCCCGCCCCTCCTTGCCACTCTGATGGCTACCCCCTCCCTCTCCCGACTCATCTTCCTGCCTCCACCCACACCAACACCCACACGCTCACGACCAGCCTCATCCCCTCTTTGTTGCTCTGCTCCACCCTTTGCGTGCACTAAACCCTCCTTCCCACGTCTTCGATCCACAGCCCCCCGACGCCCTTCACCATGGCCATCTCCTCTTTCTCTATCCTCTCCCCTCTGCCTCAAACTTCGACCCCCACTCTGTCTATCCTCAGTCCCCCTCCCAACCCCCTTAAGCACCTCCCCTCTCTCCCTCTCGCTTCCACGTGCGCCATCACGCTCACGATCTCTAACCGGGTGCTTTCCCCTTTGCCGCCCTCCCCGCTCCACAGCCTTCCTTCGCCGACCCTCCGGCGACTCCCTCTCTGCTTCCCTCCTCTGCATGTCTTCCCTCCCACCGCGGCTACCACTCGCCCCTGCCCCAGCAGGCCTCCTGTCACGGCTACTCGTGCCAGCTACAGGTAGAGGAGCGACAGAAGCCACCAGCTCCTCTTTCCTCTTCACCTGGCCGTGCTGCTTGCTCACATCTCCCTCTCTACTCCCTCCCTTTCTGCCATTGTCCTCGCCAACACCCACCCTCTCCCTCCCCTCCCCTTTTCTCGTGTGCTGCCTGTCCCCACTAACGACACCCCCACCTCTACTACTTTCTTTGCCAGAAGGAGCAGATTCCAGGAATAAGGGAGGTTGCCCACCATCCCCGTCCCCAGACTCAAATGCATCAACACCCCCCGCCCCGCCGCTCTGATACTGCAGCTGCTGCAGCTGCAGCCGACGTGCATCCAAATAAGCTGACACGTCCAACGCGCTGGAGAAGGGCTGCTTGAATGGAGGTGGGTCTGTGAGCAGCGTGGGATCAGAGGAGAGGGGCGGGGATTGGCTGTTGTCATCATCGTCCAAGGGGGCTGGCTCTGAGTCGCACAAGCGTGGAGTATGCACACGTGAGTGTGCTTGTGTGTGTATGTGTTTGTGTGTGTGTATGTGTGTGTGTGTGTGTTTGCACGCGCACTAGTGAATAGGATCAGATGAGTCAACAAATTGGAATGACAGAAAGGGCAATGGTGGGTAATCTACGTAATCATCCTTTCCACGGCGCTTTTTCTGCAAATGTGAAGCTAAGCATCAGACAGACAATGTAAACTCGGAGGTTTGTTTTTTTGTAGAAGCATCATTGACCAGAACGTAGAAGCAGCATAGTGCAAAGCAAGTCCTTCCCGGTACCAAAAATGTCCACGCACACCCAAGCCAACACTCGTACACACTCCTACCTACCTGACACAACAAAGACAGCATCAACCATCACCTCCTAAATTTGACTCTGCCCCTGCTAACGTCCCCCACATGGCCACACCTAGTCACACCTGGTGGTTAAGTTGGCCAGAACCGTAACCTGAGTTTTCCCTGCTAGAACTCGGTATGTGCACCACCTTGATTGTATGAATTAGGCCAACCTCACCAAGTGATAGAGAATCGCACCACAACATCACATCCTTTTACCTTGAAGATTAAACTCCGGTGCTCCTCCATTCATTTTGCACCCAAACCTCGCCTTTGCCTCCGCCCACTCCTGTTGCAGTTCACGCTGTTGCTGCTGCAGGATCTCCTGCTTGATGAGAAGGTATTCGCGCCGTGCTCTGAACTCCAGCTCGCCCTGTGATATGCCCCCCACGATCCCCCCTCTTCTCCTGCCAGTAGCGTCAGACCCCACTAAAACACTCCCTCCTCTCCCACTGTCACTGCTAACACCACCACCACCACCACCACCAGTACCACCTCCAGCAGTAGCATGGCCCAAAGATTCTATCAATTGTGACCCTGATCTACCTGCTCCACCCGCGCCCTGCAAGGAAAGGTGCGCGACACACTTTGAACTGAGATATTGAGATATTAAGCTTACGTAAGAGCGTGGGTGAGGGATAGACAGGCGCTCTTCTGCTTGTTAATTTAATGCCCTTCAGACACCATTCAAAGACAGAACAAAGGCGTCCTAGAGGATGCATGCGGGAAGAAAGAGAGAGAGAGAGAGAGAGAGAGAGAGAGAGAGAGAGAGAGAGAGAGAGAGAGAGAGAGACAGAAAGACAGACAGACAGACAGACAGAGGGAGGCTTGGAATTGTATACAGGAAGGAGCATTTTGAAATAACACAGTTCACCTTACTCATCAGCTCATCAGCAAGCTGCCAGCATACTTGCATTATAATAAGTAATTGTGCCACACCTTATTGTACTCATCCCGCACTCAAGTTTCAGATATACTTGTATTTATTCCTAGTTGCACCTCAAAATTATTCAGTAGCTGACAAGCCGTGATACGGGGAACAAAATGTATGTGCACTAAGCATTTGTTTTGCAGCAGGGTGAAGGGAGGGTGGATGGGTGGGGCAGGGCAAGCAAGTTAAGGTGATGCTAAAAAAATTGTGTGCTGCTGAGCAATTTTTGGCAAGGTGAAGGGGGGGGGGGCAGAGCGAGTGAGCAAATTACGCGCTAATGCCTATTATTAAGGGTGGGTAAATAGGGTGTCTGATTTTGCCAGCGAGGCTCGGCGAGCCTCAACGAGGCTTGGCACTCGCTGGGGAGGCCCTAGTTGGTGCATTACGGTTAGAAAGTCACTTTCTCAAATCTGCACGGATTGAGCCGAAACTTTTTCTGTTGTTCGCTTGTATATTTATGAATATTAACGTTGAGACCGGGTGGAAAATATGGGCGTGTGAGCCAGGAAAATTCGGTTTTTGTTACACCCACCCCCTGTTGCACACCCGTTTAAACTCTATCCTGGCGTTTTATAATAAGCAATAAATATTATTAGTGCAGAAACTTGGTTTAAAATATGGGCCTGTCAGCCGATTCAGCCACGGAAAATTCGGATTTGGAAAAATTTTGGGGATTTCTGGGGAGATGGGGCTGATTCCGCCCAAAAAGTGGACACCCTCGCTGGCCGACGAGTGTCTTCCACACCAGGAAAGAGGCTCGCCGAGGCCCGGCGAGCCTCATACTTGGCGAGTCTCGGCGAGGTCATGACCCACCCTTATCTATAATTGAAGCTAAATAATCAAACGAGAGAACCACGGAGAAAATCCAGCCCGTCAATGTGCTTCCATTATTATGCATGCTTTGCCGAGCGAGCATGCCGATTTCCTGGAGCGGCGGACAAGCTCAGCTAGCGTTTCATGCATTGAGGATGTATGCTACTTGTAGTGGGTGATTGCTGGCGGGCAGAGGCATGCAAGCTCAATCTGCCGGAGAGGAGCGGATGCGCTTTGGACATATTAATCACAAATAAAGTAAGGAGCAAAGCGAATTGTGACTTAAGCTCAAAAGTTCACGGTAGCGTTCTCGTGGGTTTGAGTGGCAGAATCATATGTAGCAATCGTCAGCAATACGCCCATGCAATAAAATATGTCATCTGGGCACTTCTCAGCGCGTCCTCCATGCGTGAACAGTGAATTGCGGCCCACGCTGCATGTTGCAATTCCCGCGCCATGGCAGGCGTACTCTTAAGAAAATGAGGATTCTGGCATGGGCCGGTTTCGTGTCTCACTTTGGCAGCTTTTCTTTAGGTTATTACCAACTCATACCATGGTTGTGTAAGGATACATATAGTGCAAAGCAGGGATGGGTCATACGGCGTATTCATAAAATACGCCGTATGGTATATAATGTGTATTTTACCGTAATGAACAAGTTGGGCCATATTATACGATTGCAAAATTTGCCATTTTTTGCCGGGTTTTGGCCTTTTTAGGCAATTTCCACCCCAACAACGGTCTTTTAGTGCGCTTCCAATGCTAATATATAACATATTATAAACATATACTATATTGGAAAAGAATTGGGAACGGTTTGGGTGATTTTGGGGCGAATTGGGTCCATTTTGGGTCAAAAATCATCACTCCCGAAATTGCATAAAATACAGTACCGTATTTTACGCGTATTGCGTATTAATGCGTATTTTCCGTATTGAACGTCTCTGAGGTTTGTATGACCCATCCCTGGTGCAAAGGATTATTTTCATCAAGGCTGGTATATAAAGAAAATTAAAGGCATTGTGCTTTAAAAACAAAAAGGAAAGGAGCACCCAGGCTGGAGCGGATCTGAGATGAGCTGAGGAGCCCCGAAAGTTTAGTTGTTCCGCCGGACCTGGCTTAACAGAATTGCTGAACACGATGCTTAATTTAGATTTATCGGCTACACGATCCTAAAATCTAGCGCTATACCATGAGGGTCTGCCGCTGGTGACGGCCTGGCGGGCTTACGACCAACGGCTAACAAAAGCCCTGGCTCAAGCAAAAAGGGGGTAGGACATTAAACACATGTTCCTCCTGCAGCTTGTCCAACTGAAGATGCGCAATGAAGAACTGTGGATCTCCGGAGACATGGACGATGCTTTGTGCATGGTCCGCTCAAGCTGAGCCTCCATTGCTGCCTCGTAGGCCATATAACCTTATTCATTTATTCACATACCGCAGTCACCCCGCAGGGCAAAACACAATATTAATGCTGGGTGTTATGGGAAAGGTTCGTTATACACCATGCAACATCGTAAATTGTAAAGCCAGCGCTAACTGCGCACAACACGCACCACCATGCCTACCTGGCCTTGTGACCTGCTGCTGCTGTCTGCCTGCCGCTGTGCCTGCCTTGGTGCTGATGGTGGTGCGCTGGTCTTGGTGCCGTGTACTTTGGCAGGGGCGTGGGCCGCAGACTTGAGTCGAGCAAAGGTCTCATCGCTGTGTGCATTGGCAGAAGCGTGAGCCACAGACTTCAGCCTACTGATAGTGCCCCCAGAGTGCCGCTGCCCGTTTTGTGGTTGCTGCTGCGGCCGTTGCTGCTGCTGCTGCAATAACCCATCTCGTATCTGCCGCTGCGCAAGCGGCTGATGCATAGGCTCTCTCTGCTCTAGCTGCCGCTGGTGTTGGTGCTGGTTTTGAGCTGCTGCTGTTTTGGGCTTTGCTGCTGAGGGGGCTGGTGCCGATACCGTCCCTCTCCCCGCTGCATCACTACTTGCAGTCTGCTGTATGGTGGTAGCTACAGGCCCTAGGCCACCACCTGTAATACGTGGTGGGCAATACACGTGGTGGGCCATACAAGTGGTGGCCAATACACGTGGTGGGCAATACAATTGCGATTGGGAATGTCTGGGGCAAGAGCGCTACACATGTTCAAAGCAAACAATCGATAACTTAGAGCCATGGATGAATGAAGGGTACTTACTACCAGTGGCATGCTTGGTAAGCGGAGGGCAGAAACGAATTCAACAGACAGACCTGGGGGAGGTGTTTGAAAGAGCTTTGGTGTTGCTGCTTGCCCTGGTGCTGCTGGCGCTCCTGCTGGTCTTGACGCACCGGACAATGAGGGGCCTGACACAGGATGTGCAAGAGAGGTGGGCGGCTGCTTGCTCACGACCGGGCTTTGGACAAGGGCTGGAGCACTTGCAGTTGCTGCTGCTGAAGCTGGAGGGAGAGAGGAGGGAGGGACTGACGAAACTGCTGCTGCAGAAGCTGGAGGCAAGCCTGCAAGGCGCTCCAGTTCCGTCTGCACGGTGCATGTAGGGGGCAGGTGCTTTTTCCCTCCAGCGCAATACACAACTAAGTTCAGGTGGAGTTGAGCTGCCTTTGTGTCCAGTGCCGGCCAGTATACAGGTGCAATAAATTCCATGTTGAGTGTGAGGCAACGAGTGGCACATACACAGACACTGTTGTGGATTGGGAGGTAGCAAAGCACAGAGGGTATTTAGTGCAATCATAGCCATGTCACCCCATCTGTTTCCAGCCCGCCCGCCTGTAGATGCAACAGAGTGCATATGCAATTGCAAGCATGTCCGTGAGCCGCCTGGCAAAGAGGTGTGATATCTGCTAAAGACCGCCTAGCAATACTCCACACCTGCACGACGTGCTGCGTGTTCTTGCGCTTCTTTTTGCATGACCCCTCCATTACCCAGGGAGAATCAGGGGGAAGGTGGAGGTGGGGATTTGGGGTTGCCTGGGCTGCCTGCTGTGTTGGGTGTGTCTGCTGTTGTTGGCTAGCTGTGCCTGTAGCTGCTTTTTCTGTGCTGCCCAACTGCTGCTGAGGTGCAGAGGGCAAAGGGTTGAGCGCACCCAGGCTAGGCTGCATGGTGTGCACGCAGGAGAGCCGTGATACAGAAATTTGAAAGCGTGTATCCTTGTGGGGTGTGTGTGCATGCCGTTTGCTTGAGACCAGAGAAGGGAGCAAGCTGCAAAGCTTTGGTTGAAGGAATGGCGGTGGCTTGGCACCCAGGGCATCCAGGTTCTCAGCAGAAGGCATGAAAATGTGAAACAGAACTGTGCTTGCACAAAAACACACATAGTCACACAAACACACACACGCAACACAGATAAGCACACAAATGCACCTGAATAGAGCTAAGAAAGGCAGCAGCCATTAGCTTGTTCTTCTGCTGCATGGCTTCTACGCTTTCCGCCTCTTGCTCTTGTGCAGCTTGTTTCAGCTGAGATGGTTGCTGCTGTTTCTGCTGCTGCTGTTGCTGCTGCTGCTTATTCAGCTGGTCGTGACGCAATTCCTGCAGCAGTTGTGACTGTGACTGCTGCTGCCCTAGGTGTTTTGCAGCCTGCGGCGGCCGCGTTGTTTTGGTCAGAGGCTGTGGGCACGGTGCAACGGCCTTGGTTGACGTAGTAGAAACGGGGGCTTTTTGAGTTTTGGGCACCTGTTTGGCTGAGAATTCCCTTGAGGCTGCTGCTACTGCTGCCGCTGCTACCGGAGGAACAAGGGTGCCTCCTGATGATTTAGCTGCTGCCTGCTGCACCCCAGTGGCTGTGCCCAGCTGCTGTTGTGCTTGATGCAGAGCAAGGGCTTGCTGCTGCTGCTGCTGCTGCTGCTGGTGTTGCGGTTGCTGTGCGTGGCTGGGAAGGCCCGGCTGCTGCTGGAGAGCAGATATTTTGGCCCGCAGCCTTGCAATTTCCTCGTCAAGACCTGTTCCACCGAGTGCAGGTGCCTCTTGCCCTGATGATTTCAAAGGGGGGAGCTGGAGCTCATTCGCTGCTCTGGCGTTGCCCGGTTCTTCCTTCTCCTCATCGGAGTCAAAGTCAAGGATGAATTCCTGTGTGTGTGTGTGTGTGTGTGTGTGTGTGTGTGTGTGTGTGTGTGTGTGCGCGCGTGTGTGTGTGTGTGTGTGTGTGGTTGTGTGTGTGTGTGTGTGTGT
>Ga0307945_1000556_pt1 | contig 26178 bp, 28 predicted proteins | sample OrgLakmetagen228_FD_201818 | JGI IMG/M metagenome (GOLD analysis project Ga0307945, IMG submission 201818) | Saline water microbial communities from Organic Lake, Antarctica - #228 | ecosystem: Environmental > Aquatic > Non-marine Saline and Alkaline > Saline | place: Antarctica: Organic Lake...
ATACTTTACGCGATGTTATGAAAGCAGATATTTCCCTTGGGAATTCTGGTGCTTCTAATTGTTGGACTAGACAGATGAAGGATGCTTTTGGTGATTTGCAGAATGGCACTGTATACTGAAGTGACTTATTACAATAATGCAGGAAGCTGAATATTTCAAATTTGCGCATAGACTTGAAATTCAGGCATCAGGCAGTTTGGAGAGAGGCTCATGGTCAAGATCCTTGCTCTTGTTTAAAAAGTTTGTGGCTTATCACAACTGATTTGCTTTGCCTGAGAGACCGGTTTCTGATGCACGTGCACCATTTGTCTTGCCGGAGTATTTGAAGATGGCTCTGAGCACAAGTGTCATGAGGAACGTAGCTCGGTTCAGGATTCGAGGACATGGGTTGAAGTGTGAAATTGGTTTATACGGCAGGAGTGCGGACAGGAGTGCACGTGTTTGCAATTTGTGTGAAAACGGGGATTATATTCAAGATGAACAACACGTTATTTTTTCATGTATCGGTACCGGACATTTACGGCACCAGTTCATCCATTTAGTTAATAATATTTCTGAAGGTGATATCAAAGGTTTTGTTTTTCAACATAAATTAGAAGTTTACAAATTATTAGTGCAGCTGTCGATCTTTTTGATTGATTTATTTGTTGGGACCTATAGGTTGAGCAGCCATGCCAGGCTGGAGGCCTTTGTAATCCAAATTAAACTAATCTAACTATACAAGGAGCAGGTCTGACTGCCTGTACATAAAGTGCTTAATATTAGTTTTCTTTAGACAAGTTCATATCATGTGCACGCAATGTGACCTTGTTGTGTGCAGCAGGCCCCACTCCGTGCAGACAGTATATCAAGAAAGAAAGAGGGGAAGAAGAGGAATACAAGGAAAAAGAGCCGCGACGATTTAATCGTTCTTATGTAAGATACACAGGGGGAAAAGCCTTTAATCCTCAAAGGAAGTTAAAACAGAGGTGCGCCATAAGAAATAAGGGGGTTTACTGCACATATGCAACGTGGAGTAAGGGTGCCTTGGTGCGCAACAATGGTCACAGTTTACAGTGGGGGCGACCTTCAGCCAGATTGTTTGCCTCAATTTGTAACACTAGTGAGCATCATCATAATAATTAGGGTTGGCCAGAACCGTACATATGCACCATATATGACTCTATTATAACTGGTGGTTTCCCTGCCAACGATACCGTATATACATCGTATATACATGGTTCTGGTCAACCCTAATCATGAATGTTTTGCTCTCTCACACCCAATGCGAGACTCCTAACATGAAAGCTCACGGCTGTCTAGTTGTGGGTGACTGCAGACAGGACTAGACGCGTGCCTTGCGATGTGTTGCAGGCAACTATTTTTTCAAATCGTCAATTACATGGAAACGACCAACTCATGATTCAAACAGTTTCCTCAGCTCCGCTGCCTCCGCTGCCTGCGTGCAGCATGACAGGTACAAATTGAAACGCTGGATGCTGGCATTCAGTTTGTATCCTTAAGCGCAAAGCTGTGCACCTGTGCCTGCATAAAAGCACAAGGTCATCCTGAAACTCTGGGCGAGTTGGGCAAATTGGATGAATGATGTTCGTCCATACCATCTAAGCTTGAAAAAGCGCCCCAAAATCTTGCCTCACTCTTTGCTTTTCAATCCACTCTTTGAGAGTCCGAAGTGCTCTGAACAAGAGCTCACTCTACTCACTCCCTTGCATTTTGCATGGACACACAAGGCCCAGCAATCACCTATGTCACGTCCCATCGCTACCAGTTTTTGCTCTCTTACCGTAAGGTTTACACTATCCTAAACATACCTCAGCAGTCCCAGTCGTATTCATTCCAAATGTTGCGCACCCCCTTCATCCCCTTTGTGCATCACCATCTGATCTCTGGCACATATAAACTGCATATCGTAGCATACAATCATCTTATTCCGTAAGCATACTCTCCACTTATAATTCACTGACCACTGTAATAGTCATAACCTTTTTCAAGCTTACCTATCTAATAAAAGACAGAAGTTGTAGCCGGCCCCCCAATTCATGGCTCACTCGCTCACTCACCATCTCATCAGCTGTGCGCACTTTCCTCTCTGCGTCCAAGTCCAGCTGCTCCCCCTTAGGCTGCTGCTGCTGCTGATGATGATGATTGCCCTGCTCTCCAATCCTGTGGGTCGGGAGCATTAGTTGCATGCTATGTATTCTGTGACCTTGAGGTTGCGAGTCAGACGGCTATTGGACTAATTTGTGAGGTGTTTTCCTCTCTGGAGTAATGTTATATTCATCAGGAATGCAAAGCGCTTTGAAACTACCATTCCGGTTCTTTCACACCTCAATCATTGCAATCATTAGCATTTTCAATTGGGGATGTTTCAAGTATATATGAGGATGGAATGAGATCAAGTTCACCTACGTATAAGTAGCCTACACACCGATGTGGCTGTCAATCTTGCGTGTGTGTGTGTGTGTGTGTGTGTGTGCGTGTGTGTGTGTGTGTGTGTGTGCGTGTGTGTGTGTGTGTGTGTGTGTGTGTGTGTGTGTGTGTGTGTGTATGAAGGATGGAATGAGATCAAGTTCACCTACGTATAAGTAGCCTACACACCGATGTGGCTGTCAATCTTGCGTGTGTGTGTGTGTGTGTGTGAGTGTGTGTGTGTGTGTGTTGCATTGGATCAAACCCTACTAACTTGCAATGACACGCAGCCTCCACCAGTTCCCACACTCATGTGACAGCACGCACCGGTTCTGAAGCACAAGCACATCACTATAACCTTTACACTCACTTAGGAAGCGACTGCGCGCTTGCATCAATGGCATCGTAGACTTCGTCGTTTTTGGCAAAATCGCCTTGTTTGCGAGGAAGGATGTGGATGTGGACATGAGGCACGGTTTGACCAGCACAGGGCCCATCCTGCTCAAGAATGTGACAGACACACACACAAAAAGTAACACACACAGGGCCCATCCTGCTCAAAAAAGGTACTGCACACAACTTAAGTTGGGGGAAAAACACCTTTTGCTTGCAAGGTAGCAGATGTGGACGTTGGGCACGTGCTAAGAAAAGGTGTTGAACGGAAATAATTGCTTTGCTTATGAGGGAGCATGTGGTTGTGGGCAAAGGTTAGACAAGCACAGAGCCCATCTTGCTAGAATAAGGTACAGCCAAACCTATTGCTAGTCACTGAAATAGTTTTGATTTGTGAACGAAGCAAATTTCCGTTTGGTTCAGGTCAGAGATGGGTCATACGGCATATTCGTATAATACGCTGTATGGTATTTAACGCGTATTATACCGTATTGAACAAATTGGGCCGTATTATACGATTGCAATATTTGCCTTTTGCCGTTTTTAAGGCAATTCCGCCCCAACAACAGCCTTTCAGTGAGATTCCAGTGCGATTATATAATATAATAACGCATAATACATTGGAAAAGAATTAGGAACGTTTTGGGCGATTTTGGGGCGAATCGGGTCCATTTTGGGTCAAAAATCGGCACTCCCAAATTGCATAAAATACGGTACCGTATTATACGCGTATTGCGTATTTAATGCGTGTTTTACCGTATTAAACGTCTCTGAGGTCCGTATGACCCATCCCTGGTTTAGGTAGATAGTCAATAAACATCACAGCAGTGCCTGGGCATGAAAACGTGCAGTTTGTCTCACAGGCGAAGGCGTAGCTTGACAGGGAAACAGAGCAGCTTGAGCAAACACACCTTTTCTTCCTTGCCTCGTTACTCGTTAAAAATCTGAGAAGTTCAAGCTCATTTTAAAGTAATATAAGGAAGGACTACACAGGAAGTGAAGCACAAGTAGTCTGAACACCTCCTGATGGCGTTTGCAATGTAGCTTTAAGCTTTAAGCCTAAAGTGGGTGCGTATGGTGCGGACTGGTTCGGAAGTATACTGGGCATTACATTAATTTAAAAAACAGAGGCAAAGAATAAATTTTGCAGGCAATGAAAAGTACTTCCCATGTTAACACAAATCAAGGCAAGTGGTATCAAGGCAAGTCGTATCAAGGCAAGTGGTAGTTTTGTCCCCCAAGGTTCCAGATGTAGCCAAGCAATTCCTTCATCAATTATGGTATGGGCCTCATGCATCGCTCAGTCAACTGCACTTTTCATTGTTTTTTTGATGTAATCACATCAATTCCGTAACACTGCCAGCCACTTGCATGCAAGAGCCCAATCTTGGTGACTCTGACGACTCGTATCACCGCACCTGGATGGCCATCGTCAAAGACTCTGCGCCGAAGTGGGGCTCAATTTTGGAGCCCACACGCTGCGCCATTGCCCACATGTCCTACATTTGCATATGAGCAGGGTTGTGCATGACTAGTGACCAGGGGTTTGGGAGCCCACACGCTGTGCCATCGCCCACATGTCCTACATTTGCATACATATGAGCAGGGTTGTGCATGACTAGTGACCAGGGGTTTGGGAGCCCACACGCTGTGCCATTGCCCACATGTCCTACATTAGCGTGTAAACAGGGTTGTGTATGACTAGGGTGTGCGTGACTGGGGTCGGCCAGAGCCATGTGCCGTACGGTGAGCGTGTGTGATATTATTATCAAGCACTTTCTAAGTGCACGGTTGTGTAAGATGAGTTCAAGCGTTCCCGCTAATTTTGTATGTAATATCATTATGTAGGGTTGACCAGAATCATTTGAGTATCGATACAGTGTGGCGCATATATACAATGTGTATAAACGACCGGATACCATTTTTGTGTTCTACAGCAAATTTCTATCTCGATTGGTTCTAGCAGGAGAACAAGGGTAGTGCACAGCACAACTTCCCGTGTCATGGCACCAAACAACTCCTTCACACGTTAAGAAAACAGAAACACGCGATATGGGAGAGAAGGGTGCTCGTGTGCTCGTTTATAAGCCTGTGCTCCCTCGCAGCAATATTGGAATAAGAAACAACCACGCTTTCAATGCCTGAAATCAAACTCAACTCTACCTGTTTTGCGCAACATAAAACTAATGTGGTGGGCTTAGTGCGCCATTCCTGCCCTGCTGGAAGTTAAGAAGAACTTTTGACACGTTTCTTTTTTATCGAAACCTCACAATGTCACAGTGCTTTACAAACTTGAAGGGAAAGCAAACGCCAGGAAACAAATTACATGCAGGGAAAGCAAACGCCAGCAACTTAACCTTGTACCTGGATGCATGTTACAATAAAACATCTTGAATTGCTAGCTAGCTAAGCAGGGCCCAATTATGGGATACATTCCAGCACACCAGCCTGGAGTTGTGAGCGGACTTCCTTGACTTTGTCACTTGAAAGTAAGTACACTCACTGCAACTTCCTCAGGCGACAGGTCTTGGAAACGTTTTGCCACACGCAGCGGGCAGATGAGGACGTGCCCTGCATTATAACATGATGCGTTTACACACGTCAGAGCAGACCCTCCTCCTCCCAAAAAAAAGGAACTACACGACAGTACCTACAAGACTGACTGAAAATGAAAATAGAACCTTACTCACCTGGCACTACTGGTTTGAGGTTCACAAACGCAAAGGAGCGTTGCGACAAGCAAAATACCTGTCACGCAGGGACACAAGAACACGCATATGTTACTCACACTTTACTGAATGTTAGGCCAGCTTTACCAGGCCAAAAAGGGAGAGTTATTGCACAACTCACACAATGCACACCTCACAGTGTGTACCCAGAGGGGGGATACTTCGGAAGCAATAGTTCGAAAAATGTTGCTTTTGTGCATTCGGTGGGCAACCACATCAAGTATGGAATAGCTTTTTATACTGTATTGAGCTTCTTGAGCATATCTCAGCTTAAATTGAGTTGCCCGCACAAAGTTGACAGGGCTCAATGCACGAGTCGGGCACTGTTGTCTGCTAATTCCGCCAACAGTTCCTTGGTCAGTTCGCTTTCTCTTGCAAACATCTTTGTTTACTGTTAGGAATCTAATGCACCATCTACCACTCGATTTGGTGCGGTGGGTGAATTGCCATGAAGGGGGGGGTTCACGCCACGGTTGGGTAGACACGTGCCCCCCAATCGCCTGTTTTTAAGCCTAACTGCTAATTGCTTTGAAAACTGCTTGCTGGTGCTGAGCTTGCAGGCAACACTTGTATGGCATTTGGCAGCCCCCCTCTTTTGCTTGGACTAAATGTTGAATGCATGCGCAGGAACACAGGAACACACAGCGCACCTCATCTCCTCGCACTTTGTAAGGACCAAAGGAATACTGCACACAAAAGAAGCGACCGCAGTCGTGGTGCATTGATGAGTGTTGTACACTTCAAAATTCATCTTCGATCTAGCTTGCACGCTCTCTGGCATTGCTACACGACGGTTCCAATCTCCTTGTGCTTGCACATTCAATTGAGAGCTCCCCTCCTCACCTCTACTGACTTGTCCATGCTTCTGGCCTTACAACTGGTTATGCTTGAGCTAAAGCGACAGGTCCTCCCACCCAAGAAACGAGAATGTGTGTTCAGACTATTAACCCGAGCAATCGCCCTGATCATTCGATGTTACATGTAATAAATTAAGTTAAAATGTTTGAATTACATTCAAAATCGTTTATAAAATGTCCGTCAATCTGTGTCCATGCTCCCATTCGCTGCCTCTCCATTCCCAATGACGGGACCAGCTTGCTGTGGCTCCTTTGCTACTTGACCAGCCGGCTGCATTGCAAAGGAGTGCACATGCTGGAGTTAAAATGATAAAAAGGGGTTTGAATTTATAAGTGTTTGTTGTAGAACAATACGATCAGGAAAAAGGCAACAATCCACTCAGTGTACGTGGAGTGGCAGTGCCCTTTTGCGTTTTTGTCCGTTCAGTATTTGACCTTGGTCAGCATTTGACCAGCAAGTTACTCAAACCTGGCAAAACGCTTCCATGGACCTGGCCAATTCCTTTCCAACGCATGCAGCAAAGCACCTACCCTGACGTAACCTGCAATTCCTTGGATTAACGCAACTTGACAAAGTTGACAAAAAACGCAAGCGACATCCTATCGAGCTTCATTTTCATTATTCTTTTCATGAAAATGACTCTTTCTCTTGCGCTACCTAACCGTCATTTGTCAGCTCTGACCCGTTTTCATTTGCTGCTCAAATCAGGAGCTATGCATCCGGTCCGAATTACAAAGGTTGTAGCATCGCCCACCTGCACTGTCTCCGATGAGTCTTGCTGTTCCCCCTCTATCTCCGGTTGCTGCTGCGCTTGCTGTTGCTGTTGCTGCTGCGCCAGAGCCTCTACCTTTGTTCGCATCTGGTCGACCTGCGTGTGTGTATGTGTGTACGTGTTGTTACACACACTGATGACAGGTAAGTGGGCGCATGCAGGAAAAGGAGGTGACAGCAACCACACAGATTGAAATGCCTAAGAACGAGGCAACATACATATAAATTAGGGATGGCCAGGGGGATGTACATATTGAAAGGACGCCGTCAATGACCGTACACCTGGAGATGTCGCTGCCGAGAAACATTTGTTCATCGCAGACGCATACACACCGCGTGTATTCATTATATCTAATGTATTGGCGCATGTATGGATATCTGGCTAACCTCGTTAGATGGCAAGCAGGCCTCACCTCGTCTTGGAGCTTCTCGCATGCGTTGTCAATGTCTAAGTTCTTCTTTACGGCCTCAAAATACTCGTCGTTCAGCTTGCGCAGCTCAGCACCTGTGGGAGTGTGAGCGCCCAATTTGAGATGAAGGGCAGATGAGAAACTGCGGTCCCTGTATGCCGAACCTACTACCATATATATAGGGTTGGCCAGAACCATATATGTTGGCCAGAACCATAAATGATGTGTACACGGTAATTCTGGCAGGGAAATCACCAAATATACGGTCTTATACGGTGTGTATATACAGTATGGACAGCCCTACGTATATACCAACATAAGCTGATCATAAAACACTGACAGACAATACCACAGGCGTGCATGCAGTATGCAAACATAAACAGCGAGTAGACCTGAGCATGTTGTGCACACATGAAACAGAAGCGAGTTAAGAGCATGTTGTGCACACATGAAACAGAAGGATATTTAATCTTTGGTACTGTTTGGTAAATGATTAATAACCCCATGACCCTACAGCACCCTCTGCCTGCATTACCATGAAGACGTGCGTGAATCATGAGTACCAGCCCACCTGCTGCCATTTGAGAGAGCTTGCGCTCTTGGTTCAATTCGGTGATGCGTCTCTTAGTGGAGTGCAGGTCCTCCTCCATTTGCTTGCTTGTTGCTTCACTCATTTGAGCTTGCGCGCGCCAGGTCTGTGTTAACACACACACACGCACACGCACGCACACACAAAGACGATTTAATCCACATTTTAGCATTTAAGCATAGAGGCAAAGCAAGCAGGACGAGTTTTGCTGAGAGGCGTACGGATTACGACTCGTGCATGACACATAAATAGGGTTGGCCAGAACTATATACATATATTGGTGTATATACGGTATTTTGGCAGGGAAATCACCAAAATATACGGTCATATACGGTGTATATATACGGTTCTGGCCAACCCCACACACAAAGTTGTGACACCCCTGGAACACAACCTACAGCAGGAACAATGGCAAGACCGGCATTAAACCATTTGCAAGTCCTCATCTCTCACCTTGTCCCCATACTTTAGAAGCAGCTCCAGGTTCATGATACGCAGGTACTGGTGCTCCAGCTGCGCGTTTGCATTGTCAAGGGAGCTGTGCCATGCACCGTAGTCGTTCTGTTTGCTGGCTCCAGGGGTGTCTAGGCGGTAGCGGCTGGTGTCCAAGGGCTTCATCGGTTGCTTGGCCTGGACCCTGTGTTTTTTATAAGCAGCAGGAGTCAGGAACAGAGGGGATCGACATGAAGCAGCATGCAAGCATACGTGTTTGCGCTGTGTATTAGGGTGCGTAAAGCAAAGGCAAGCGCAAAATAGCTCAAATTTGATCCTCTACAGCAGATTGGAGGGTCGTAAGTCGTAAGTTCACATGCCTGGTGGTCTAACACATGCACCATTTGTGATTGAAGAGTGTGTGTGAAAAACGCAGCTTGTTTCTTGTGCATGTAGTTCACTGACTCGTACAACACTTCCAAAATCCCCCCTAAATGGGGCAAGGGAGGAAGAAGTTTAAACGCCATCAGCCTGCTCAATTAAAAGGCAGTACCGTTCAATCTCTGCAGCCAGCAGCGGGTGGTCGTCAAACTTGGGAGCCGGTTCGGGCCCCAGCTCTTTCAGAAAGTCAGCAGGCCGCTTCACGGAGTTGCGCATCTCCTGCTGAATCAGAGCATCTACATTCTGCCTAGCCTCCGGCGTGAGGCCGTCAATCTGTTATGTGGAGGTGACATGCATTGTAGGTGTGTGCTTGTTTGTGTACGTGCACACGTGCATGTGAGAGCAAGATGATGTGCCATCAAGCTTTGTGTTTGTGCATGTGTTGTAGGTGCGTGCGTGTGTTGCAGGTGACATGTATTGTAGGTGTGTGCTTAATTTGTGTACGTGCACACGTGCATGTGAGAGCAAGATGCTGTGCCATCATCAATGCTGTGTGCATGTGTTGTGGAGAGCTTGTTTTGTGCATGCGTACGTGTATTTTGTGTTCATGTGTGTGTGTGTGCTCGCGCGTTGTGTGTGTGTGTGTGTATGTGAGCGCGCGCGCATGTGCTTGTCAGTGTACGTGCATGCGTGCATTTCACGTGCATGCAAGAGCAAAGTGCTGTGCCATCAACACTGCTGTCCCCCATCTTGCTGCTTTGTGTGTGAGAGGCAACACAACTCACATAGGGGAGCGCAGTTATATGGGCGGATTGTGAAGCTTTTCCATTGGGCCCATCCAACCGCAGCATTGTTGAGTGAAAATTTTGTGGTTAATTCAATTTATTTTAACACCTGCAGAAGTGGTTGCCGCAGAAGCAAGCTCCTAACATTAAAAACTGATATTAAAATGCTCAGAATGATGCCTCGACAGTTCACGCACCTTCCTTCCTCCTCTAGGCATTTTCCATGCGGTCAGCCTGCTAGAATTCCAGCAAGGAGGCAAACCTTGACCAGATCTCTCACCCACAGCAAGCCCCCAGGGGCCTTGATGTTCAGGCTGCCTCTGGAGAAGAGGGTTCTTGCCACGCGCGCACAGGAGAAGGACGAAGCCGGTGACGCTCAAGATGAAGCATCACCATCCGCCCCAATGCATTTCGGAAAAGAGTGGGTAGTAGTATGTATAAGCACTCGCAGGCTAGGGAGAAGGCCCTTAATTCTCAAAGGATGAGCACATTTGGAGTGCTCACCACATTTTGCCGGACTGACCGCAGACTTTTGGGCACCAACTGGTCCAACCAGGCACGCCTGTCTGATGATATGCTGCAAACCCTCATTGAGCTGCCAGGAACGAAGGGCATGTTTGACCTCAGAGACAGGGCAGATGCATTGTCCGCCTGGAAAATCGCACTGCAAAGAGGGTAAGTTGTCGTGCACTTGTTAGGTTCACTTACGGACTAACGTGCCTGTAAAGTTTGTGATTGTCATGCTTGTATACGCGCAGGTGTATGTTTGTGTGTGTGTGTGCGCGTGTGTTTGTGTGTGTGTGTGTGTGTGTGTGTGTGCGTGTGTGTTTGTGTGTGTGTGTGTGTGTGTGTGTGTGCGTGTGTCGTGACTACTACCTCTTCAACACCAGGCGAGAAAATCACTTTTTTCACTTGGTTTAACTTGGAAAGCAGATGCTTATCCGTCTGATTTTTACACAACTACCTGGATCTGAATTCACAGCACGTTGCCGAGGGTGGACACCCTGAATTGGCCCCAGGAACCCTTCAAGAGCAAATTTGTGGTGAGCACAGTATGTTTGTGAGTGGGCACGTGCTAAATGTCTGGATATTTTTGGGTGTTCATTGTGTGAAATGCCTGTGCACATCCTTATTTTGTGTTCAATACATTTAAGCAACAGTAAATTGCGAACTATCCTGCACTGTAAATTACATATAATGTGGCAAGTTGTCAAGCGCGTGTTTGTCTACTTCTTAACTCCTTGAAAAATGTGCATTTGCTCGCATGCGCACGCACAGAATGCCGGTTTAAGAAGTTGGTTGGTTCACTGGCACACACAGAGTGCTGGTGCAAGTGCTGTATTGTTTTCTGGCAAGCACAGGTTGCTGGTGCAGGTTCACACACAACGAATGTGCGTGTACGTCCTGCGCTTTGAACTCAAGTATATTTACGTTTTATGCACCAGTGGTGTCTGCACTGTCTACCTTTTACTTCTTTTTTCTCCTCTTTCTGTACACACGCCTGTGAACTGCATGTCTCCCTCAAGCACTTGCACCTCCGCACGTTCACACGCGCACACAAACACACACCACACACACACACATACATACACACACGCATACACACACAAAACACACACAGGATGCCCTGCAAAACCTTGAGATGCCGCGCTTCGCACGCCGTTACCCCGCCATCTTGAACACCCTGATGCGCCAGATGTTGGGCCTTGTGCAGGTACAGTATTGATGGGCCTTGAGCTAGGGCCAGTATAGTTGGGCCTTGTTTAGGTATGCATGTATGCATAGGAATGTTGGGCCTTGTTCTAGGTCCTGAATTGTTGGGCCTTGTTTAGGTATGCATAGGTCCTGAATCCTGAATTATCGGGCCTTGTACTTAATGCAGTACTACTGGGCCTTGTGCTGGGTACAGTATGGATGGACCTTGTACAAGTTACAGTACAGACGTGCCTTGCACTGGGTACAGATTTGATAGGCCTTGTGCTGGGTACAGTACTGTTGGGTCTTGTATCACGTACAGTACTGATGGGCCTTGTACTGGTGTATGACGAATGGGACGTGTAAGAGTAGGATTGCTGGGCCTTGTGCTGGGTACACTATTGTTGGGTCTCGTGTCACTTACAGTACTGATGGGCCTTGTACTGGTGTATGACGAATGACGAATGGGACGTGTAAGAGTAGGATTGCTGGGCCTTGTGCTGGGTACAGTACTGTTGGGTCTCGTGTCACGTACAGTACTGATGGGCCTTGTACTGGTGTATGACGAATGGGACGTGTAAGAGTAGGATTGCTGGGCCTTGTGCTGGGTACACTATTGTTGGGTCTCTTGTATCACGTACGGTACTGATGGGCCTTGTACAGTATTAAAAGTTTAAAGGTTTCTATGTGATGGGCCTTGTACAAAGTACAGAGGACATGTTTAGTGCTAGATGAGTGGATCAGATCGGGGTAAACAGAAAAGGTAGTGATGCCAGAGCGAATTGAAAAGGAAGCTGGACGCCTTTGGATTGCTTTAGGCTTTGAATGGAGCTATCTAAGCTGCAACAAGCTATGAGGTTGATGAATTTTAATCGTGCCGCAGTCTGATCGCCGTTTCTTCACATCTTTTTTAGGATTAGCCTTGTGCCTTGGGCCCTATTTGCGTTTGCACACGCTAGTCTTTGGCTGAGTTCAAATCGATACGTGCTTTCATGATGCGTAAGCTGCTTGATAGAGGACGCCACATTTAAACTGTCCTTTCTACCTTTTTAGGAGCTATAGATAGAACAAGAAGTGAAAAAATGTTGTGCGTATGCTGCACAGTAAACCCTGCAAGCTTGAAGTGTGGAATTGTGAATTGTGAGTACAAGGAATGTGTGAAATGTGAATTGTGAGTTTTGAGTTTTGAGTATGAGGAATTGTGAGTACGAGGGAATGTGGTCTTAACAGTGAAACTGCCAACCAATGATGCTTCCAGTGACTCAAACGTTGCTTCCTATGCCCCAAGCGGTGCTCCAAACATCCCAACACTTTCCATGTCTTAAGCAAGAACTCCTCTCCCGGTAGTCGGTAGTCGTATATTGATGTTAATCCAACACCACCAGACGCGGTGAATTTAAAGCTTTCATGGGCAGGGAGATCTTGAAAGGTACCGTCATAAGTGCATAAAGGTACGTCTCTGGCCAATCATACACATATGATCTCACGCATGTTTGCAGGAGTTTGAGGCAGGGATGCAGGAGGCAGAAAACAAGCAGCAGCAGCAGCAGCAGCAGCAGCAACAGCAGCAGCAACAGCAGCAGCAACAGCAACAGCCGCAGGAGAGCCAAGATAGCGAAGGCTCTGAGCAGGTGAAACACATACTTCTCCAACTTCCTGTCCTAACTTAAGACTGGTCACAGAGAATGTGAGCAGGGCAAACTCTTATTGTGCTGACAATGGAATTCGTCGTAATTATTGATACATAGGGTTGGCCAGAACCGTGTATATGCGGTGCATATACGGTATTCTTGGCAGGAAATTCACCAGGTAAACAGTGTGTGTATATATACGGTTCTGGCCAACCCTACGTATACAGCATGTTTCTCCTTTGGTTTGTCAATTCAAATTCTGCCGCCGAAGGCAACAGACACAGACTTCTGAGTAGGAAATAGGAATGAGAAAGGAAGTGTCTGACTAGGAGCTAAAACTGTTCACCACCTAACCTTGATGCGCTCGCACATTGACACACTATTCATAAGTTATAAGCCTCGGCTGGGCACTCGCTGAGACGCAGCACATTGAGTTACGTGTCTTTTGCATTTGAAGTCTTGCATGTGCTTGAAGGTTACGTGTCTTTTGCAATTTATGCCTCACATGTGCTTGAGGGTTACGTGTCTTTTGCACTCTATGTCTCACATGTGCCTAAGGCCTAACTTCTGAGCTGTTCACCAGGAATTGCAAACACTGTCGGTGTGTAGCTGGATTGGGGAATTTCCTGCTGACCCTGCTGACCCTGCTGCTGTCTCCCCCCAACCCAATAGCCCTCATTTGTGCGCTCCCTCTCGCACCAAACAGCTTTCACTTGTTGCCTCTTTCTTAACTCACATCATACAGCAACTCTTGTGCGTTTGGTCTTTTACAAGTGCTTGGCACCTGCCCCTTCACATCAATTTAATGTTATTTACATATACGGTGTCCCCTTCTTGTTCACTATCTTTTTATCAACATGGACCGTTGTCCCTTAAACAATAACTCCTTTATTTAAATGATACGGTGTCCCCTGTGTATGTATATGCTCCTTTTGGATTAACATGACAATGCGCTCCTGTGCACTTGCTCCCAATTTAACCACACAAAAAGGCATCTCCGTGCATCTACTCTCTTTTAATGTGCATGAAAACGCTTATCTTCTGCATTTGCTCGCAGGGAGAGTGTGGACAGTCAGGATCGAGCGACAGCCAAGAAGGGGAGCAGCAGCAGGGAGGGGTGAGTGAGCAACGCTCTGGTAGTTTAAATTTTGGGAGGGGGATCCTTTGGAAAGTTATGAGAAAAGTGACCTGGCTTTTGTTACTCCCATTTGGAATGAGCAGTGGACAGGGTCACTGCTATCCTTTAATAAGTAACAGCTACCATCATCTCTTTGGATCAGGCATACCGCATGCTGGCACTGCTTTGTGTGTGTGTGTGTGTGTGTGTGTGTGTGTGTGTATGTGTGTGCGTGTTTATTCGCACTGTTCATTGGTCATGCTTCGTTTTGCATTACAAATCGCCAAGATGTGGCCCCTGTGGGCTGATTTTCCCGGCTGCTTGTTGAACGTAGAATCTTCGGGCTGTACCTTCTGTGTACCATACCTTTTGGTTAACGCCCTGCACCTGAAAAGCTTGTTGCTGCGGCCAGCCTTGCCTGTGTGAATGCAAGCGTGAGAGCAGGCACACACACATGCACACATGCATACACACACGCATACACACACGCACACACACACATACACACGCAAACACTCATGCACACACACACACACACACACACACACACACGGACTAAGCCATGGAGGATGCAAAGAAGAGTGTATGAGCTTCCATTGCGAGCACATGGGCACACCCAAATTTGTGCTTGCGTCGACATCGCAAAAGCCTCTTCTACTACGTGTGTGTGCGCCTTTCAGGAAATGAGCCAGGAGCAGATGGAGCAAGCCATGGAAGAGGCAAAGCAGAGTGGGAGCGAGGGCAAGCAGCAGCAGGGGCAGCAGGGGCAGCAGCTGAACATACAGCTGCAGGGACAGCAAGGGGAGGCAGGGAAGCAGGGAAACAAGGAGTGAGTGTGTGTGTGTGTGTCTGTGTGTGTGCCAGCGAGGGAAAGAAAGGAAGCAGGGGAACAGGGAGTGTGTGAGTGTGGGTTGCATCTATGTTACTCTAGCGTGTAATTTATTGTTTATGACTGTAGTGTGTAATCTATGCTAATTAAGTAGCGTGTAATGTATAATACTGTTAACAGTTGTGTAATTTGTGTGTTACTCTAGTGTGTTATGTATGACATTATAGTGTGTAGGTGGGCATCAGGGTAAAAAGGCTTGGCTTCAGTAGAGAAGTGTGTATGTGTGCATGTGTACGCATGTACAAATATGCATGCATGCGTGCATTATGTGTTGCATGGCGCATAGGTTAGCAGTGTGTGAATGAGGGTACAAGGGTGAAAAGGCAGGGTTGGAAACTGGGGGCGTGTGCTCTTTTGTGTGTGTATGAGTGTACGTGCTTATACAAGTTGCACTCATTTGTAAGAACCAGATAATTATGAGATGAGTCCATCAATAATATAAGCTTTGTACGAGCTGTTGCAGGTTATACAAGCTAAGCGATGCACAAGTTGCAAGCTGCACAACGTCAAAGCTTATATACAATATGCAGGACCCTGAATTGATTAATCAGCAAATGACACTTGTTACTTCAGCAATTGTTTGTGGAGCTGAACAATGAATAGCCAGTTTGCCATGTAGGGAGTTGTCGTTTCTGGTAGGTTCCAGGCACACACATTCAAGTCAAACACTTCTGCTCAAAATGCCGCACCACCTAGGATTAATTTAAAGTATGTAATTTGAAGTATGTCCATGGATCCCCCGCCCCCCCCAAAAATCAATAATTTACAGTTTTGCAATGCAACCGCCCCCCCTTCGTTGGAACTTCCCAACGGGTGCAACGGGTTCAGGTGGGACTGGGGGTGCAGCTGGGGCAGGGGTTGCAGGGGCAGGCGGAGCTGTGGTGGGGTTCAGAAATTGCTGGGAAGGTGAGTGCGGGAATTCCTGACCATTCATTGGAAGGTTTCCGTTGAATTTCTGCTGCCGCCCCACATCCGCCCCCTTCAGTAATAATATTTATTAAACAACCGCCCCGTCACCGCCCCCAGCAAAAAACAATAATTAGGGGGCGGTGATATACTCTCCGTAAGGTAAGTGAAATGTTCAAGTATGGGTATGTAAGGTATCTTCGCTGAGTTTCTATTTACGGTCTTTATACACAGACTTTACATATTTTGTTTACTGCATAGTCCAGCCTTACATTGTATTGTATTGGCCAGCCTTACATTGTATTGTACATTGCATTGCATTGGCCAGCCTTACATTGTATCGTATTGGCCAGCCTTGAATGCATGCACTGTGATTTCTAGGAGGAGATCCTTTAGGTAAATTGCCATACACAGTGTGTGCCTCAGATCCGGCCAACCCTACATCTGTATTTGCTAGCTTCATGACCGTGCAAGGTTTGCTCATGCCTGGTGATGATGACTGCGCCTGTGTATTTTCAGGATGGAAGAGAGCATAAAAGAGCAACTGGAAAAGATGTCTGAAGACATTGTCCAAAACTTTCAGCAGCAAATGCAGCAGGTGGGAGCGAGTTTTGAAATGGGAGGCATTCATGTACCTGCACGCGCACACACACACTCACTCACAAACACACACACTCACACACACACACACACACACACACACTCACAAACACACACACACACACACTCAAAAAGGGGAGAGAATGAGGAAATATGAGAGGGAGTAGGCACGTCCTGCTTGTCCTAGTTTGCTTTCCACTTTGCACGCATGCACACACAGAAGAAAAGTGGAGTGAGTGTGAAAATAGTCAAGATGGGGAGGGATGAGTTTGTCTTCATCCCTAGCTACATCAGTGCCTTGTGGCTTTTAACTTGAGTGGAGTGAGTGCATGAATAGTCAAGGGGGGTTGAGCTGTTGTCTTCATCCCCAGCTTTTTTGTGCTTTGTGACGTGCAGCTGCGTCTGGTAATTCTGTGGGCAACCGTACAACCTCAAGGAAGCGCTTGTTTGCATTAAATAATCGGAGAGGGTAGTGAACTTTGGGACGGCCCTTTAAATATAGGAGTTGATCTGCATTGCTTCCATCGGTTCTTTGCAGGTCATGGAGAACTTGGACAAAGGCGAGATGGCGTTTGATGACTTGAACGGTAAGGGGTGTTTGCATGTGCCCTTTGCATGTTGTGTTGGCTGCCATTCTTATCTTTTGCAACGTGTTATAAAATGGCTTTAGATGACTGAAAAACGGTAGGAGCTGTTTGCATGTGTCCATTGCATTTTGTATGGGCTGCCATACTTATCTTCTGCAACGTGTTAAAAAAATGGCTTTTAATGACTGAAAAACGGTAGGGGCTGTTTGCATGTGTCCATTGCATTTTGTATGAGCTGCCATACTTATCTTCTGCAACGTGTTAAAAAAATGGCTTTTAATGACTGAAAAACGGTAGGAGCTGTTTGCATGTGTCTATTGCATTTTGTATGGGCTGCCATACTTATCTTCTGCAACGTGTTAAAAAAATGGCTTTTAATGACTGAAAAACGGTAGGAGCTGTTTGCATGTGTCCATTGCATTTTGTATGGGCTGCCATGATTTGTGAATAAAAAAAATGCCTGCTGTCGTTCTTCAGCAGGGGCGCTGTGAATGCCACTTTGTTAAATGGTAGGCCATACATGTATATAGCGTTCACCTATGCATATACATATGGGTTTACAGGCGAACAGACATTCGTTCACAGTGCACCTATGCACATACGTGTGAGCACATATGCAGATGCAAAATACCAGAGGGGGTCGACGAAGGCCTGGAAAAGGGGTACTCTTTAAATGTGAATTGAGTATGGGTGCCCCATCTGGCAACAATAAAGCTCAGTACCCAGAGGAGCTGCTGATGGCACTTGAGCTTGAATGTTGCCAGCTAGGGCGCACACGCCTAATTTTGCGCGACGTGAACCCTATTTTCCACCACCATTTTCTGATATCTCACCACCCACTGACCTAATTTGTGTCATTTTTATATAAATCGTCTAAATTTAATAAAGAATATCACTGCAACAAAAATGAGGCAAAACGACCGTGCAGTTGGTCAGATACTCCATTTTGGCCCTTTTTCTTACAAAAATCAACAAAAGGGGTGCCTAAAAGGTGGAAAACCAACCTTCACCAAATATACTCTTTAAAACCCAGGATGATTTAGTATCATAAAGGAAGTGTTGCCATCTTGTTTTGGGATGAAAAGAGGCTCTGGTTGGGGAGTGGTGGCCTAAAATGTGAAAACTCAGTGCCAAAATTTGAACGGGAATTCCACCCAGACCACTGGGGTGGTCCGATTGACCCCAAACTTTGTGGACCATCTAGTTATGTTCATCAAACATGGTCTGCATCAAAAAAGTCACATTTCAGGACATTTGCTCCGTCGACCCCCTCTGGCAAAATACGCATATCTACACATGCATTTATAAATATGCCCATGGGCACGATGTACGTATGTAAACACTCACTTATCATGTACGTATATAGGGTTGACAAGAACCACGCCTTTGTACGTATATACAGTGTATACCCGGTGCTTTTAGCAAAGAATTTTCCATACATACGGTCATACACGTGTAAGACATACGATTCTGGCCGTTGACAAGAACCACACCTTTGTACGTATATACGGTGTATACGCGGTGCTTTTAGCAAAGAAATTTCCATACATACGGTTATGCACGTGTAAGACATACAATTCTGGCCAACCTATGTATACACATATGCACTTCTACACATTCACACAAGCACAGCGTGGCTATGCACACATCATCAGGATAAAGAAAAAAGGGTTTTAATTAGGGGGGTCTAACTATGGAAGGGTCTTTGCTCGAAGCACCTGCTTTTTCGTTTTCATGTGCGTGCTTGTTTAGTAACTCTTGGCTCCTTTTTGGTGTATTTTTCACATGGCAGTCCATACATTTGTATCACACATCCACTCATCCGTATATTTACATCACGCACCCACATATTTATGTCACACATCCATCCAATTGCCGAGAGTCGATGTCTACCTTGCACTCTAACTGATTTAGGTTATGTTTACACAGCAGTTCACGTCATGTACAGCCCACACATTTATATTGCACATAGGTAAGGGTGGGTGAATAGGGTGTCTAATTTTGCCAGCGAGGCTCGGCGAGCCTCAACGAGGCTCGGCATTTGCTGGGGAGGCCCTAGTTGGTGCATTACGGTTAGAAAATCACTTTCTCAAATCTGCACGGATTGAGCCGCAACTTTTTCTGTGGTTCGCTTATATATATTAATGAATATTAACGCTGAGACCGGGTGGGAAATATGGGCGTGTGAGCCAGGAAAATCCGGTTAGCGGTTACCACCCCCCCTGTTGCACACCCCTTTTAACTCTTATATAATATTAAATAAACATTATTAATGAAGATACTTGGTTAAAAAGATGGGCCTGTCAGTCGATTTAGCCACGAAACTTTTGGATTTGGGGATTTTTGGGGATTTCTTGGGGAGAAGGGGCTGATTCCGCCCAAAAAATTGGACACCCTCGCTGGCCGACGAGTGTCTTCCACACCGGGAAAGAGGCTCGTCGAGGCTCGGCGAGCCTCACACTCGGCGAGTCTCGGCGGGGTCATGACCCACCCTTACACATAGGTATATAGGGTTGGCCAGAATCTGATATATATATATGGTGTATGTACGGGATTGTTTGCAGGGAATTTTTTTAATATAAGGTCATAAATGGTGTATGAACACGGTTCTGGCCAACTCAACACATATACAGCCCATACCACCTATACACGGCAGCCCACTCAAGGTCCCTTCTGCCTGTGCCCCCTTGAAGTGCCCTGCCAAGAAAAACTCATTGTAATATGCGAAAGGAAGAGGTGACAATTCCATAAACATTGGTTAGAGAGATCTAGAGCTTTGAACCATTGCTGTCGCTGCCTGCTCCTACTTATGTCATCAGCAATTCCAAACCTGCCATCCATAATAAGCCTGACCGTGCTTTGCTGCTCACTCTTTTGTAAGTATTAAATGGGTTTGGTGCTTACCTTGTGGTTGAACAATTAATAGATCTGCACCAGCTGCTACAACAATTTAAATGTTACCTATGACTGTAGTGTTTGGACGTTTCCGTTTCCGTGACATCAATGCATGTGGTGCTTCCACTGCTTGCGTATAATCAATCGTTTGGGGACACTCTTAAAAGTACATTTTGGCAGCAGCGAACCCCTTGCAGATCTCATAACCGTTGTCCCTTGGTTCGCCGTTTGCTGTCCACTCTTTTGTCTGTACGGTTTTGTTGTCAACCTTACCAAGGTGTTGTCAACCTTACCAGCTGATGTAAGCCTCACTCTGGCCGCACTCACTCTGGCCTCACTGCTGGCCTCACTCACTCTGGCCTCACTCTGGCCTCACTCACTCTGGCCTCACTGCTGGCCTCACTCTGGCCTCACTGCTGGCCTCACTCTGGCCTCACTCACTCTGGCCTCACTCTGGCCTCACTCTGGCCCAGCTGATGTAAGCCTCACTCTGGCCTACTCAACCGAACAATAATATTAGATTCCCGTCTGATAGAATCAAATGGTATTGAGACATGAAAGACAAGAAAGACACGAAAGACGTATTTGATTCCAACATTCCTTCCCACGTGCGTTGCCCATCTTGTGCAGCCCTTTTAGAAGGCTCAGAAGGCTTTGACTCCTCAAGAGGCACATGGAGACGCTCTGGGTGGAAGGAGCTGGATGAGCTACGCAGGGTGTGTGCTGTGTGTGTGCACGTGTGGTTGTGTGTGTGTGTGTGCCTGTGTGTGTGCTTGTGTGTGTATGTGTGAAAGGAGCCGTCTGATTTACGCAGGGTGTGCTCGTTGTGTTGTGTTGTGTACATGTGTGTGTGTCTGTCAGGGGTTGTGTGTGTGTGGATGTGCGTTTGTGATTGTGTGTAATATAGAAAGTGCCTGGATGAGCAATGATGCAAGAGTGTGTACGTGGGGTTGTAGGGAGCTGGACGGACTGCGCCGTGTGTGTGTGAGAGTGTGAGTGTGTGTGTGCCTGTGTGTGCGCATGCGTGTATGGGTAGGTGGGGGTCCCCTTTGTGCGTGAATTTAATTTGAAGGCTGTCGACTCAGTCCATATGTAGACCGTGCTGCAAAGACAGAGAGGGCACAATTAGACTAGGAGCAGGCTATGTTTTATCAACAGCCATCCCCCACCTTAATCCTCACCTTTATTCCTTCACCTTTATTGTTGTATCAACATCTTTCCCCCACCTTTATTCCCCCACCTTCATCCCCTCGCCGTTATCAGCAGCCTTCCCCGCCTCTGATTTAAGGTTTCGACGCTGTGCTCGAATTTCGAATGCACGCAACTACAGCACACACGTGCTGCAGGGGAGGAGCTGAGACCTCATCCAGTGGTTAGAAAGAGTGGCTATTTGTTTCTTTTGAGACTTACTGCAATGTTGCTTGTCGCAAAGCAGCACGTCGTGACTAAACAATTATCAGGAGCTGAGGGAAAGCAGTTTGTAGTGACGGGTAAATTGCCTGGAGCTGAGGGAAGCAGTTTGTAGTGACGGGTGAGTTGCGCCTGGAGCTGAGGGGAAGCAGTGTGTAGTGACGGGTGAATCGCCTGGAGCTGAGGGGAAGCAGTGTTTAGTGACGGGTGAGTTGCACCCGGTGCTGAGGGGAAGCAGTGTGTAGTGACGGGTGAGTCGTATCTGGAGCTGAGGGGAAGCAGTTCGTAGTGACAGGATAATTGCCTGGAGCTAAGGGGAAGCAGAGTGTTTACTAGTGACTAGCGATTGCCTGGACCTGTTTGGCAAACTTTGATAAAAACATCACAAACACTGGGCTTGAAGTTCAGATCTCCTGTCGTAATCCCTTGTTTGGTGGTTATAATTATTGCTGTACTTTTTATAGTGTATGCGTACAAGTGCTGGAGGATGCAAAGCTGAGGAAACTTGTTCAGCAGTTCAAGCTTCTGCAACTTCTGATAGCTCGCAAGCTTAGGTGCTGGAGGATGCCTGGAGCTGAGGGCGCAAGTGTCTGGCAATGGAATTTATGCTGAATTTGCGTAATTTTTGACAATTTACGACACAGGTGCTGGAAGAGTGCCCGGAGCTGAGGGACCTTGTTCGGCAATTGGGTAGAGGAGGAGGCAAAGGCCCACTGAGGAAAGCACCAGAGGAGGTGAGGTGGTGTTTGAAGGGGAAGGCCAAGGGACCACTACGAAAAGCACCATGTATGAACCGAGGTACCACTAAGAACCATTGACAAAGAACCATAAGAACCAAGGTTTAAGAAAAGCACATGTATGAACCGAGGTACCACTAAGAACCATTGACAAAGAACCGTGATAACCAAGGTTTAAGAAAAGCATTCTTACTGTATGAGTGCCGCACGCGTTGCGTGATGCAATAATGAGGGTTGGCTCAATTGCTGCACCCGAGTTGCGTGTTGCAATGATGGGGTTGCTTCGATTGCTGCCATACCTGCTAGCAATGCACTGACTATTTGAGGGCAGCGGTGAAGGCTTTTGAGAGGCCCCCCATGATTTGAACGGTGCCGTGTGTTTAATGTTTTAGCAGTACACCAAGCTATCTCAGCGCGGTGGTGAGGACTGATGGTGGGAGAGCCCCTGGTGGTGCAATCTAAACTTCACTTATTTATATGGTTGGCTAGAACTACATATATATACGGTGTACATACGGTATTATTGGCAGGGAGATCACCAAATTTACGGTGTATTTATACGGTTCTGACCAACCCTACTTATTTGCCTTCTCTACCTCGTCTTAAATATATTGAGTAAGCACCAAGAAATTAGTTTTGCAACTGAATTTTACACACGTCACGTCTGCAGACGGCCCTGTTTGCCATCAGTGGGGGCGTGACATTCATTCAGAGGCCATTTGAGGCGCAGTTCACAATAATATTTGTTAAGCAACTCCGCTAGGAAGTGTGGTGTATGAGCATGTGTGGTGTGTGATTGTTGAGTGACGCCCTAAACACACGTATACCCATTGCGTACTTGGTTGAGAAGCCCCCACTATAAGTTGTGTATGAGCATGTGTGGGGTGTGTGATTGTTGAGTGACGCCCTAAAACACATGCACAACCAATGCATATATGTGCGCGCGCACACACACACACATATTCAGGCACACACACATACACACACTCACACACACGCACACGCGTATATATACACGCAGCTGGAGGCAGCTGGCTTTCCTCCTGGGGTCATCCGGTCGCCCCTGCAGCCCGAGGAGGTAAGCGCTTTCTTCATTTTTTCATGCCCAAAGAGGATATAGCTAATAAAAGAGGATATAGCTGATATGGGAGGTAAAGCATGGAGGGGCGAAGAGGTTGCTGAGTATGAGGAGGTCAGGTGAGAGCTCTTTTTGAGAGGAATTGAAGGAAGGGGAAAGCAGGTACTTGGTGGTGTGTGTGTGTGATATGAACTCTTTCTGAGAGGAGATGAAGGTTTTTGAGAGGAGATGAAGGATAGGGAAAGCAGGTATTTGGTGATTTGTGTGCGATGTGAGCTGATCCGCAAAGTGCACTCAAAGAAAGGAAGTTAGGGAAGACAGGTGGGGGTTTAGTCCCACCGGGAACAGCAGACCTAGAATGTAAAAAGGGAGGACATTGGTAAGTTCTGCTTAGCACGTACACAGCAAAAAGGGAGACACAGAATCCCAAAGCCAGGCATTCGACATCTTCTATACATTTTTAGGGAGTGAGTGTTTTAGAGGAGGAAGCCTTTGCATGTGCAAGTTTGTTCATGTTTGTGAGTACAGCGTGGATGGATGTGTTTTCACGTGCGTGGTATGCACAAACGTGACTGCAGGTGCGCGGCTTGTGTCGCATCACACACACACACACACACTGCCAGCGTATCGCACATGCTTCCCTCTGAGATGTGTACACATGCCTGCGCACGCGTGCGGTCTGTATTGCCTTGCCGACTTATTGCGCATGCTTCCTGCTGAATTGCGTACACATGGCCACGCACGCGTGCAGTCTGTGTTGCATCGTCAATTGATCGCGCATGCTTTTCTCTGAGCTGGCTATGCATTGTATGTTGGTACACGTGGCTACGCACGCGTGCAGTCTGTGTTGCATCGTCAATTTATCGCGCATGCTTTTCTCTGAGCTGGCTATGTATTGTATGTTGGTACATGTGGCTGCGCAGGTGCGCGGTCTGTGTCGCAGTGATGACTTGTCGCGCATGCTTCCCTCTGAGATGGCTATGATGGCCCATGGCTGGCCTCGCAAGGCCCAAGTGGAAGCAGGAGCAAGGTGTGTGTGTGTATTTCGTGTGCGCGTGTGTTAGTGATTGTGTGCGTGTGTGTGTTTATGTGCGCGTGTGTGTGTGCTTTTGCATGCGCATGCGCGTGTACTTGTGTGATGATGTGCTCATGTGTACATGTCTCCACTTACATTTTCCATCGGTAACATTAAATGGTCCCCTTCCTAGCTTAATATCTTGCCCTCTCGTCCCCATTGTCTGAGCATTTGTTTGTGAGAGAAAGATTTAGAGCGGTAAGTATGATGCAGTCGCAAACGGCATCTGTGTCAAATCTGCTGCCGTCTAAATTTACACATAACAGAAGAAGCCAGACGCCGTCATCTCATATTTTAAATAACATAACAGATAGATTTTAAATAACATAACAGAAGAAGCTAGGCGCCGCCGTCATCTCATATTTTAAACCAGTTACAACACGTACGGCTTAAACAGGCGCTCATATCATATCTCACGATGCAAAGGGATTGTCTGAACATGGGCAGCTCCACTTTTGTGTTGAACAAGCAAGGAAGCATCGTCTGCAACACCATGCACCACCTCCTGTTTTTCTTGTTGGTTGGTAAAAAGATGGTGGAAGGAGGTATTGTGGCCCTCATCAAAACAGCCACATAGGGTGTCTTTCATTGTTTTGCATTGTTTGTAGTTCTGTATTTTGGTAGCATTTTAGGTAGAGGATGCCAAGCAGTAAAAGGCACTGACGTAGCAAGCAGCCATCTCTGTCCTCCCCCCCCCTACACAACACACACACCTACACACACACACCCCTATCCTGTAGCTGATTGCAGGGATTGCAAATCCCCTTCCCACTTCACACACACACACACACTCACACACATAAAGTAGTAATTAGTACCCTTTTTAGGTAAAGGACTGAATTCCTTTAATGTGCGTGTGTGCATTGCGCAGGGGAGATACCGCCAGCAGCAGCAGCAGCAGTAGTAGTATTGGCGGAGCAAGTGTGGCTGCACCAGAAATCGAAGAAAGCGAGGTCAGTGTGTTGCGTTTGTGAGTATCACGCAGCCTCAGGCATTATACGACGTTGCGTTTTTGAGTATCACGCAGCCTCAGGCAATACAATGCTGCTTTTGTGTTGGGAAAAACAGGGAAAACTTGACAGGCAGTGGTCTCCTACGTCCCCACATGTATCAGTGGGTAGAGCATTCGCTCATTGCTGCCACAAGGAATGATAGCCAGATTGGCCTGAGAAAACAAATTGAATGTAGGCAGCAACAACTATTAACCTGCCCTGGCTTATTAACCTGCCCTGGCTTGTATATATTAAGGACTGCCACTATGCGCCGTGTTAATTCCTTTTGGCGTGGAAGTTTTTGGCTGGAGGCTTTGGTTGTACATTGGCTACGAAAAATCGGCTCTGGGCGATTCGTTATAATTAGGGTTGGCCAGAACCGTATGTATACACCGTATATGACCGTATATTTGATGATTTCCCTGCCAAAAATACCGTATATACACCGTATATATATGGTTCTGGCCAACCCTAGTAATAATGGGCCGTCCTTGTTGTAAGGGCTTTGTACTTGGGATTGTCAATTGCTACAATCGTGGTTTGTTAACTACTACAAAGTCGTGGTTTGTCGATTGCTACTTTTGTACTTTTTCGTACTTGTTCATTACTTGGGATTGTCAATTGCTACAATCGTGGTTTGTCAACTACTACAAAGTCGTGGTTTGTCGATTGCTACTTTCGTACTTACTCGTACTTGTTCATTACTACCGGGGTAATAATTGTGCCGCCCCTTCAAGTAAGCCCCTCGAGCCTCACCGACGTTATACTGACAGTAATGTGAAATGAAATGAGAAGTAGAAAGCAGGGGC
>Ga0307945_1000558_pt1 | contig 26166 bp, 31 predicted proteins | sample OrgLakmetagen228_FD_201818 | JGI IMG/M metagenome (GOLD analysis project Ga0307945, IMG submission 201818) | Saline water microbial communities from Organic Lake, Antarctica - #228 | ecosystem: Environmental > Aquatic > Non-marine Saline and Alkaline > Saline | place: Antarctica: Organic Lake...
TGCAAGCGAGCTTGAGTCGTTTTTAAGCGTCCACCAAAAGTGCGCTTGCATTACATCAAAGCGCCACTTTGACCATACCAAAGTGCCACTTTGATGACCTAAAGCGCCACTTTGACCACCCAAAGCGCCACTTTGGCCAAACCAAAGCGCCACTTTGACCAACCAAAGCGCCAATTTGACCATACCAAAGCGCCACTTTGACCATTCCAAAGCGCGCTTTAGCTCCGCACTTAAAAACGACTCAAGCTCGCTTGCAAACAGCGAGACGCACGCAAGCGCCATCAAAGTGCGTTTCAAAGCGTCTGGCTGTCGGGGCAGTGTGAACTGAAATGCTTTAGGAAAACCCCAACTCTTGCTCTGAGTCCACAAAGCAAAACTCTGTCAGTGAAACAAGGTGCTGCGCAGTTTCTGTAATAACAGACACCTTTGCAATATCAGCCTTCGAAAGCACTACAACACTCTGGTTATTACTTTATGTCCACATCGCACATCGCACATTCCACACACACACACCCCTGGTGCACGCACCTGCTGAGAGCGTGGGTCGTCGCCCTCGTGCGTAAGAGTGAGTGAAAGTGCAGAACCTTGCTCGAAGCGAGCCAACAAATCATGCTCCTGTTTTGCTTTCGCCAAGCTGATGACACCATGCGGACCTCTGCCCACACTGCATGTAGTTGCGAGGCCCAAGTTTGCGCTCTCTCTGGCCGATTATTGATAGGTATGGTAAGGAAGCTGAATCGTTTATCATATTAATTTCCAGGGCGGAAGTTTTTCACAAATTAGCATGACACATCTCTCTAGAGATTGAGTACGAGAAGGACTCTAAACTTCAAATCCTGTTGGACACCAAGAACAGCACAAAAGTCTTTGGACCATTGTTCTTCAGCCTAGCCTCCATCATTTCCACATCATCCTTTCTGGTGTGAGTGGTATCACACACTAGAACACCCACACTTTGGAGCCTCGTATAAACTAATTTCTCGCTGGTGCACTGTGGCAAATAGCATCCTCTACCCCCAGCACATGAAACGGCATGGACATGTCAAACTCCTAGAAACCATCGTTCACCACATCCAGCTATCTAAAGACACCATCCAATTCTACAAGGTCAAAGCTCATGCTGGCATCCTAGGGAACGATTGCACTGATGCCATTGCAAAATGCTCTGCGGAATATCAAAGTGGCCATGGTATCCACAATAACACCAGCGCCCTTCCCCCCCCCACCCACCTTCTGGCCCGCACGGGTGGAAGATTTTCCCCCAGCTTGCCTACCAGATATTCTTAACACCTGCCAACCAGGCCTCCAGCAGAAAGGCTCTCCATTTTCTCAGGTCTTGATGCTGTAAAAGCACACTTGCACGGCCAACACAAACTAAGTCCAAAATTTTTTAAGGTTTCAAACCATCAGTCCACAAAATACTACACAATTACCAAGAACTGATCAAAAAAGGCATTGTCGAGAAATAACTCATTTTAGAAAAATGCAAATGTCACCTCTAAAGAAAAGAAGAATGTCATGCTCTGCTGCACAGATTTACAACCAAAAGCGTGCCGCTCAGTGCAACCATTTAGAAGGCCCACTAATCTTCCCCATCTGCCAGAAGTTGGACGGCACCTACCATATTCTATGATTATAAGCAGGCACAACCTTGCTGGGCGAATGATTATAGAAGCGATCCAGCAAGGTACACAGGTGCATGCCTGGGGTGCATGCCTGCTAGCACAAGCAGACGTAGGCAGTAAGCAGTCGTGAAAATGGTACAACAAGGCATTATACGCCCTTCAAAAGAGACACAGATAGGAATGACTCCAACCTGGCTCTTATTACCTTCCAATCTTAATGCAAATGAGCGGCGGAAATTTAGCAAGCCAGATGCAATCACAGTTACTCCGACCCAGCAACCATGCCCCAAACAAAACCCAAAAACACGTATCAAACTAGGTCTGCAACTCATGCAAGAAGAGTTGCCCATAATACCTAGCAGTTGGCGCTGCAAATCCATACCCCCTGGCTATGGAACCAAGACATACAACCAAACAAACGTGACATACATTTAACTGAAAGTAAGTACTGTGTCGACACTTCCCCTACTCATCAAGCAGAAAAGGCACGAGAACAACATAAGCTGCTAATGACTCGCTTACTCGGACACCTTAAAACCCTTCACACCATCCTGCTAGGAGCAACAGGCACCAGTTACAGCAGCCACACAAGGAACCCACTCCACAGCCTCGGAGTTACTGGTCTACATGCCACAGCAATCATAAAAAATTAAGCCTACAAGCAATCAGATCCGCAACCAAAATCCTACAGCAAATGAGACGACCATTGAACACAGCCCCCACAAATATCTGAGCAATACTCCTGGTGTTGTAGCAAATCACAAGGTACAAGACTCAGCACATCAACTAATACATTGGTTGTTCGGACCAGGAAAGGCCTCTAAGGTGGAAAAACCATCCAGCAGAGGAATGGGTTTGCATTGCTGTGGTCCCTAATGCTTCTATCATTCTCTGTCTCACGCATGCCTGTGCGCTCTCTGCACACACACACACACACACACACTCACACACACACATGTGTATGTGTCGCTACTAGTGCCACTTATCTTTGATTGGATCCCACACTGCTGCTCCTTCCCGGAGCTGGGACCGTTAACTCAAACAGACCTCTTGTCCTCATTGTGGTTACACATTAATATGACTAAACGAACAAATAGAATCAGAGACCTCACGCGGTACAGGGTCTTTTGAGGATTCCCTCTTGGTACCTCTGGTACCTCTTATAATGCTCACATGTTGTCAATTGATTACCAAAAAATTGTCAAATCTATAAGGCTGTCTTCAATAAAACTGGCTCCTCTAGCTTATTGAACGACACTGATCAAAACAGCCTCAACTATAGAACCAGGTAACTGAATCACACGATTCGTCACTGCCACCAATTGGCGTGACAGTGTGCAGGCTATTGCCTCCCAACCACCTAATCCCCACTGAAAAGCCTCTCCTAATTTTACTCTCCAGGTGGGATGTGTGTCTCTGCATCCATTGGGTGTTGCAGGACACAAAGCAGCATCCTCTCCTAATCCATGCCGGTAGTGTTTTTGGGGCTTATTTAGTTTGCTGATCAAGGGGTTTTGCGGTACTCGGTACCAAAGAGGTTTCCACTGCCTGCGCAGCTCTTTTTCTTAATATTTTCACTAACTGCGTCATTTGCCTTATTCCTTCCTTTCTTCTTTCTTCCATCATTTCTGTGCGGTGCTTTTGTTGTCACCTCACCTGACACAAGAGGGAGAGGAGAGGTAAAACATCTTTATATATGGGGTAGACCTCATGCAATCCATGTTTTGGTTGGAACCATATAAAAATGAACGCAGGTAGTGTGAACACCACCAACATGGATAAGGAAAGGATGTTGTTTTGTGTCCTGCACCACCCAATGGATGCAAAGCCACACAACATCCCACACGGAGAATAAAACGAGGAAGGCTTTGTTATGAAGCTGGTATCATGATTTGATGATTTGTGTAGAGATGATAATTTGGAAGCAAGACATGAGAAATGCAGATAACTACAAGAGGGCAAGAGCTTATAATTGCACTGTTGCAAATGTCAAGCACAATTTTCTGTATAGCTTGCCAGACACTCATTTGCCACATTTCCAAACTGCCGATGCTAAAACAAACCACACATGTTTTATATAGAGCACACCCTTGCACCCCGGTTTGGCTGTTCACGATAGCCTACAAAAACGACATAATCTCAAAGGCTCCACCTCAAACATATTGGCCTTTGTCATTGCAAATGGCGCAAAGCAAAACACCTGGCCCCCCATACACTTGCAAGCCAGCAAACTAGGCCAAGCCGTCCTAGCCAAACTAAGCTGCCTCCCTGACATAATCCAGATACCTTTTGTAGCTCATTATTCTGAACATAGGTCTCTGTTTCATTTCCCTGGTGGTTTCCACCAAAGCTGTTGAACAACAAGCACCTATCCTTGGTTTGCCAGGCTGTAAGCCCTAACTGTGCCCCAGCAGGCTGCTGCTGCAAGCTTCTAGACGCTCCATCATGCAGAATGTCATCAAGTTCTTTGGCTGTTCTGTTCCCGTTGAAGGGGTGCAGCTCTGTTTCAATGACGAGGACCTCTATCATGCAAACTGGGCTTTTAATTGTAGGAGGAGAGGGGCGGCCTGTGCGTAATTGGTAACAGTGTTTTGTGCTAATTACAAAGCAAGGAGGGTGTTCTCCCTTAAAAAGGCCTCAGGAGTTTAGGTACCTTATTCTATCTGGCGTGCTTGTTTGGGAAAGAAATGGCTTATTGGCTTTGAAACCCTTCTTCTCACCACCAGAAAAACTTTACCAAGGAAATATGTCAAGAGATTTTATTAGTAGGCAAAATACCAGTGGCACTGCTTAATAAACTTTTGTGGCTACAATTGTTGCCGACGGAGCCAACACCATTTGTGTCTTACAAACAGTGAATGCAGGGATTTTTGTGGCGGGGGGTTATTTGTATCTTGTTGCTTGGATGCTTGAAATCAGTGCTACAGTCGTATTTTTTGCATCGCAGTGGCTTTCCAAACAATTTGACTGATGTGAATCGGCAAGAATTCCAAAAGTCCTTACCTGCTTCCGCGAAAACAAAATTGATCTGGAGTTGGCTAGGCACCGGCTGGCACAAAGGAGGAGTGTTCTCATGGTCCTGGTCGCACATGATGACCCCTGTAACAGGGAGGCCCTGCTCCGCTGCGTCCTTTGCCACAGTGAATGGTATGCCCACAACGTTTGCACCACGTACCAACCGGGCTCTGAAAAGGAGATCTCTGTCCGCGGACTTGCCGTGTGGGTGGATCTGCCACACGCACTGTCCCAAACAGTGTGGGGCTATGAAAACATTCAGGATGGCATAGACCATGTTGTTTGTGCGGCTCGTTTGCTGGTGCTGTCCTGAATTGCAAGAAATGTGATCAAAAGTTTAAATGCATATTGGCCACTTGTTCGTATTTACTTCTGCTTCTGGACTGTCTCGCTACTTCTGCTGACTCAAATCCTGCTACTCCCTACAGGTTTAAGGAAACGAATAAATTGCTAGCTTGTCCTACTCAAAAGATAACATGCAAAAAGTACCCTTTACAGACTAAATAAACCCTGCTGCCTTCTGCAGTTTCAGGGCATGAGGCGGCATCAATATCTGAGGGAAGAATAAGTTTTGATAGGCCATCAGCCTGTCTTTGCAGCAATGTACTAAACGCACCTAGCAGCACATGTGCATGCGTTTCTTCAGCTAAGCTGGCCAAGCAGATAGACTGCTCGTCGAGAGCAATCATTCGTGTAGCATCACCCGGCGACTCTGGTGGGTTTTGAATACCAAGACGACAGCTGCCGTTTTGGCAATCCTCCTGCGAAGCAACTGCACCACCAGCCTCACCCTGCTCTTCCTTTGTCTCACTTCTACTCTCCATGCTGCTGCTGGTGCTGGTGTGCTGTGCGGCGCTGCTTGCTGTCCTGATTGACAGCGCTAGCTGTGCATGCAGCAGATTCATGATGAGCAGTTTATTTTTCATTAGCAGGGACTTAGGAAGCTGGATGCGAGGCCATAAGTGGAATTAGACAGCAGGCCACACCAGGAAGAGAAGTGTCAGCCGCGCAAGCGTCGACAACCGCATTGGAGTAACTGAAATAATTTTCTGGTTATATTATGAAGTAAAAATGAAATGTCGTTTTGTTCTCGTAGCTTTTTTGAAACTTATTAAACAAAATTCGAATTCAGCAATCAAGTCTCGCATTCTGCAGTTCTACATAATTCCAATCGTTAATGCGTCAAATCAATTGTCGTTGGACTCTGTCACAGTGACTGAAGTTTCTCTTAGCACTCGCTGGGCGTCTCTTAATATCACAGCAACACTAGACCTGCGTGTTTTGTGCAGAGCAAGTATACGCAATATTCCGTGTTACTGGTGCTTGCCTCTCATCTGAATTTGCAGGCGCCAAAACGCCAGATTAAGAGCAGAGGCCCTGGTTACTTCAGTTGCACTTTAAGGCCCAGTTAGTTATATAATTATGTAATCAGTCGGCGGAAAAGTGTCTTCATACAAAAAAGCAGAAACATGCAAATAAATAAGATGAAACCTTGGCACTCTAAGTCGATAGCAGGCTCAGCCAAGTGACCGTGTGTGAGAGCCTATTCCCGCCAAAGACAAAAGAAACAAATTGAGGGTTTCAAGCAGGGGAGATAGCTTGTAAATGTCGCACTGCCCACCAACACACACAGGGGCATGCCTCACCAAGCAAGCACGACCTTTTTGCGTCTGCGTGCTACATAGCGTACCCCCAAGTATATAATATGGCCAAGCCTTACAGATCCACCCCTCCTGCAACTTACATACAAACGTCAACTCTTGTAGTTACCATCTTTACTATCCTTGCGTGCATCAAATCAATGCATCAAATGATTGCACAGCAAGTCTCTCATCCAAGTCTCCTTTGCCTGTTTTCACCACACACTCAGGCCTCCAACTTCAGGTGCATTCCTTCACGGAAATGCGTTATAGCTGGTACCATTTTTTGCCCTTCTCCTGCTCAGCTCTTTGCCTGGCCATTTCTGCAAAGCCAGCAGCGCCATCTGGAACAGCACCCAAAGAATGAAACAGGTTGAAAAAGGGTTTCTTGTGCGCAGCACATCTATCGCATTAAAAAGCCTCCAGCGTGCTAACTGTCATCTTGCTTGAGGGGTGAACTTAAAAGGGGGTGCAAGGAGACAGATGGCTCACTACCTTGTCCTGATGCAGGTGTGCATGCAAATGTACCGCTTAAAGTTTGTACGTAAAGCAACCTCCTTAACAAGGTGAAGGCAAATACAACAGAAGTGGTCACATATTTTTACTTTATCACACACAAAATGCAAACACACGCACACACAACCACACGCATTTGTACGCATACACATACGCATACGCACATGCACCCACACCCACACACCCTCTTACCCAGACCCAGACCCACACTTGCAAACTCGCAAATGCCCACACAGACACGCAAGCTTTACCTTGCATCTCCATGGTCAACTGGTTTATCGCCCCCAGCTTCTCCCCACGCTCCACAAGCTTGGAGCGTGCCTGGGACGCTACCCCGCCCACGCTCTGGCCCCTGTGTGCGGTTTTTCATGGTGTTCGTTGTTTGATATGTACGCACGCATGCACACACGCACGCACGCACGCACGCATGCACGCACGCACGTATGTACGTACGTAGTATGTATGTATGTATGTGTGTGTGTGTGTGTGTGTGTGTGTGTATGTATGTATGTATGTATGTATGTATGTATGTATGTATGTATGTATGTATGTATGTATGTATGTATGTATGTATGTATGTATGTATGTGTGTGTGTGTGTGTGTGTGTATGTATGTATGTATGTATGTATGTATGTATGTATGTATGTATGTATGTATGTATGTATGTATGTATGTATGTATGTATGTATGTATGTATGTATGTATGTATGTATGTGTGGTATGTATGTGTGCTTGTGCGCACAGGCACGTTTTGCGCCACGAATTGTGAAAGATGGAAGATTGTCACCACCAGAAAGGGCCAGCAGAGAAGGATAGGGCAAAACAACGACAGGACAGAGTCTGTTTGCCCTTCGTGGTTTGCTTGAAACTCAGGACCAATAAATATGCGTCACAGCAATCTTTGAAGTGCAGTGGAGCTGCGTTAGAATGAACACACAGGTGTGTTGCAGCTTTGCAGGAAAGTGGTGCGGACCGACATGCGTCTAGCCTAAGGCATTAATTAATTAATATACTTCAATTGAAGCGCCTAGGGGCAAAACAGAAGGAAAGCCTGAACAACCGAGTGTCGCATTTTTTTGATGAGGGTGGGAGCAGTATCTATATTTGCACATGGTCTGATCCATTTGCATAAAAGAGGCTAAAGTCGCGGGCATGCATTGCAGCAGGTGCAAGGTAGGTGAGGTAGGTATAGGCAGGTAGGGAAAATATGTTTGTGTGTGTATCTGTATGCATCAGCTGGTGTGTGTTTGTTTGCAGGTTGTACAAGGAGCTTACACATGGCACGCACATCTTTGCGCATACTCACTTGTTTATCAAACGCTACTGTGTGCACTTAAGGTATGTAAACACGGCTGAGACACACACACACTTCTTTGTGGCATCAGAGGCTCCACTGCTGTCCCCGTGCCCATACTTCTTCTTTATGTCCGAGGCCGTTCTGCATGAACGATTACACAGAGTAATAGGAGGAAGAAAGAGTGACTCAGTTCAGATGCTTTGCGCAACCCCCTGGAATGTACAATTTGATGGATATCACTGATGCCCACCATTGTGGGCATCCAAGCCTCTCTGCCTGCAAACATCTTAAACCCACATTTACACCCTTTCTCCCACTCACACCCACCTCCGCCTCTACCCCCTCACCCACACCTATACCTGCCCCCACCTCCCTAACACCCATATCCACACTCACCTGCGAATGCCGGCGTCCAGGCCACCTCTGTCAGCTCCTCTGCTCGACCCACTACGCCGCTCCTCCCCTAATTGCTCACTTTTCTCCTCCTCCCCTTCCTCCCCTTCATGCGAGTGTGCATAATGCAAGCCCCCGCTGTGGCGTCGGCTCTGGCCTGTATGTGTGTGTGTGGTGTGTGTGTTTGTGTGTGTGTGTGTGTGTGTGCGCGCGCATCAGCAGCACAGCAGTACATCAGCAGCTGCCAGGTTTGAGCGTGGCTGGAAAGGAGCGATAACATAGGATGCCCTTATGATAAATTTGCACACTTGATGAGCCATCATTGAGCAAGGCCCCCTTCCTTCTTATTAACGCCAAGAACATGCCAAGCATTCGTAAGCCTAGAACAGGAGAGGTCAGGATGCATGGTTGGGCACACGTCGTGCCTGTGTGGTGGTGGTAAATGTGTATGTGGCGATCTGTGTCATCATGGACCTCTTTTCTTTCGAGGGATCCGCTACTCCGGGTGCCCAGGAAGGGTTCATCCCTGCCACTCTTGCTGCCACCTGCAAGGTGTATCGTGGTGTGTGTGCGTGTGTGTTTGTGTGTGTGTGTGTGTGTGTGTATGAGAGAGAGAGAGAGAGAGAGAGAGAGAGAGTGTGTTTGTGACATGTGTTAGTGTGTGTGTGAGTGACATAAGACGCAAGTGTTTCTATGGCATTGCTCCAGAGCAAAGAGCTTGAGGCAATAAACAGATAAAACCTGTGGGCATGTTTCACTTTAGTTACGATAAAGAGAGCGATGGGCATTGAGGAGGAAGCGCTGCCAAACATCAGCACAGTGCACACCAAACTACACACGAAAACCAGCACCGTACACATGAAAAACCACATCAAAGCACACCTTTTGTGGCAGCAGCAGGGGGTTGCGCATCAACAGAGGACTTGGTAGCGGAGCGCCCAAAGGCTGAGCTGCTACCGCCCTCTCCCTCAGAGGCGGGGGAGACAGGGGTGTCAGTGCCACCGTGGTTGGAAGTGGGGTGGGAAGTGCTCACTCCTAGACTGTGTGTATAAATGTGTGTGTTTAGGGGTGTGTGTATTAGCGTGTGTGTGTGTGTGTGCGCGCGCGCGTGCGACAAGAAATTCTGTACTTGATACAGGAGCTGACCCTAGCTGCTTTGCAAGCCTCTGCGTCAAGCAAGGGCTTGGTGTTCTTGCGGCCTTCCTCATGGCCACGTAAACACACACACACACACTCACCCTAGCTTTTTTGCGAGTCTCTGCGTCAACGGCTTGCTTTCCTTGCTGCCATCTTTGTGCGCATCCTCGTGTGCGGTTGTGCTCCCCCCTTCGACCTCCCTTCTTCTGTGTATTCAGCAGGCGACAATTTAGGTTCACTAACTTATGCAGCATGCTGCGAGTAGCTGTGTTTTGATGTTTTGATGCACTGTCGTGTAGTTAGTAGCACTTGACGGATAAAACATGCAGGAAAGTGCAATAATGCTGTGAGTTGGCGGGAAAGATGTAGAGCCAAACAGCTAACCAAGCCTATGTTCCAACACATAAAGGTTCCTCCAAGTGGATTGATACACAAAAGGATTGTCTTCAAAACTGTACAGGAAGTGCACAACTACTACTATGGTTGAAATAATGTGCAAAACACTTTGAGAAGTGGCCATGAGCTCCCTCTTTCCGCGTAGTGTGTTTTGCGGTGCGTTTTACACTATCCTGCTACAAACACATTCGTGTGTATAGTTGGCCCAGTGCTAAAGTTTATATCAAGACTTTCCAAGTTATACCATGTGTTTTGGAGGGTTGTACTACCCTAGCACGGCAATCTTGAGCCTTTTAACAACGGTGTATATGAGTGAACACGGCATTCCCTTCACAGCCTTACAATGGCCCAGAGACTTGTTGTAGTGATTACACAAGTTATGTGTTACACTTGCATTGTGTTACGTTTGTGATGTGTTACTTTTCCCGACACCTGACAGGGGCTCATCTTTTTAGGAGGTGGGGAGGGACACCACTGCCTGCGTAGCTGGACCCTGCCTATTCACTGTCTGGGTACAGCCATCCTATACTCCACCATGCAACTCTCTGTGTGACAAAAAGGGCACAAGGGCACACGCCATGGTGAAGGTTCCATGGCACCCTCTACCTAACCCTGGTTAACTCAGAGTACACACCAAACAGTTGCTCCCTATGCGTGTGAGAGCACACACAACAAGGGCATACACAGACCAAAGGCAGCTCTCACCTGCTGCCAAATGCAAACAAGGACTGCAGGCCCCCGCTGTGACTCTCCCTGTCTTTCTCTTTCTCTGTCACTGCGGAGCTGCTGCCGTCAGGGCCGTGGCTGCCGGAGTGGCTCTGATGCTGCGTGTTTGTGCGTGCGTGCGTGCGTGTGTATTTGTAAGTGTGTGTGCGTGCGTGTATGTGCGCAAGTTTGTGTGTGTGTGCATGTGTGCACGCATGTGTCTGTGTGTGTTTGTGTTCGTGTGTGCATGTGTGCGTATGTATGCCCTTAGCCCTTCTAACGAAGCTGCCGACGTCGTGGCTACAGCCGTTGATATGGTCTGTTGTGTTCACTTGTGCACACGGGAGTGTCGTTTTTGCAGGCACACAGAAGAACTCCAGTGTTCAGGTCTGCAAGTGTGCGTGTGCCTCTCTACAAAAGTGTACATTGACACAAACAACTGCACACAAAACAGCAGCCTGACCTCCATGTGCCACAACTCTGACTCAGACAGAGCAGCGGAAAGTACTGGGACTTGTTGCTGGCCCATTTGAGTGTGTGCGTGCCAGTGCATGTGGGTTTACTTGTGTGTGTCAGTGTTGCTTCTAAAGATTATCAAGGAAAACTTTGATATCATGTCCCAATCTTGGAATATGAGGATATCCGTTCTCATACTTTTTCTTTTGCTGCCCCATCTCGCCGAGAGAGATAGAGAGAGAGGCCTGCGGCCTATCGGCAGTTTGGTGTTATGTAAGTCAACTGTAAATTGTGAGGAAGCACTTGCATTAAAAAAGAAATTTGTCTGTAACTGCAAGTTGGGAAAACTGCCCATTCTAACTGAGTTATTCATCTATCTAATCCCACGGCGCTTATTAGCTCTGAGCCACTCCAAAATGGTCTGTGGATGGTCCCATCATAGGACCAACTCTGCTACCTTTACCCACTCCCCAAACCTATCCCGCGCCCATAAGTGCGTGGTTTCTCCAAAACTCTTTGGCTGAGAGAGGGGTTGGGGGGGGGCTGTGCTGATTGTGGCTTGTTATCAGACCATCGCTGCTGCTTGCTGCAACAGGGTTTGCATCCTCTTGTTTGTGGGAGCTATTGTGGCCCCAAATCCTCTTAACATTTCCCCCCTGGCAACTTTGGGCTTTTTTATGGGGGTTTATCGCTCATATCAAATTGATAATTCAATGTTTGAAATTTCTGAAATTTTTTTTAATTGTGGTGTATGAGGGTCTTTAAATACCCTTTGCAGGTCACAGATCGGTTTACACAGGGGCTCCTTGACACCCCCAAAACCTTAATTTCATCTTGGTTCCAAACGTCGAAAACCCATTTTACATATCGATCGATATGGTATATCAACTTAAGAAACACTGGTGTGTGTGCGTGAAATGAGCTTCCTTTCTAACCACTTCTCCGCTTTCGCCCTTGGCCGTTTTGCCTTCGCTCCCTTTGAAGCATGTCGTTACAGAGTCAAGTAGACAAGTGAGGGTGCGTCGCTAGCGATGCTAAAAAGTGGCGAAGCCCATAATGCACACAATGCGTGCGTGCATATGCATGTGTACGCGCGTACGCGTGCGCGTGTGCATTTGCGCGCGTGTGTATCTATGTGTCTGTGCGTGTGTATGTGTGCGCGCGCGTGTCTGTGTGTTTGTGCGTGTGTCTGTGTGTGTGCGCGCCTGTGTGTATTCGCGCGCGTGTTTGTGTATGTGTGTGCGCATGCGCATGCGCATGAGTGTATGTGTGTGTTTGTGTGTGCCTTGCTACCCCACAGACGCTGCAGTGGTGTGCATGACGCAGTGCTGGAGCAGCCTTTGCTGAAGCAGGCGTGAGGATGTGCTGCTGCTGCTGTTCCCTGTCTGTTGAGAGGGCAGGTGTGAGCATGGTGCCCGGTCTGGCCACGATGTCTGAACTCTGCTTCAACATATAGTGCGCAGCAAGCACCTGCACGGTGCGCTCCTTACCCCGCAAACAGTCCATGCCATCACGGACCGCGTTCCTGAAGGGTCCCGTCCAAGCAAATTTCCTCGCGTCATGAATATTTGAATAGAACAAAATCATACAGCCCATTGAAATTAGTATAACTTGATTCTGCTTGCAACCATGAACTTTGCAGCCAAAACACACCCGCGCCCCTGACACAGCATACACAGCCAGGGAAGTATGCGGATGGATACTGCACCTGCAGGATGTGGTCCGGGGGCCTGGATGAGGGATCTGGGCAGCTTCCTGCAGCTTCCAAATATAAAATATCTAAAATTTTACACACGGCACCCCAGGACCCCCAGGCTTTTCTGCCCTGGTAACGGTTTAGGTTAGGAGCCTATGCCGAGTCTCAGCCCGGGAGGTGCCCTGGGTGGGCCTGGGGAGGAGGTCTGGACAGCCCAAAACAAAACTTGTCTCTAAATCTTTACACACCACACCCCAGGGCCCACAAACTTTTCTGGTGCGGTACGAGTTTTGGTTAGGAGCCTATGTCGAGTTTTAGCTTGTGGGGTGCCCTGGGTGGGCCTGGGGAGGCTTGTGAAGTGTGGTGGGAAGTAGACAACAGACAACGCTAGGGGCTTTCACTTCCACGAGGAGGGCTTTGCCAAAAAGCGGAGGCAGATTTGCAGCGTACATGTTTCTTGTGGTCTGAAACCATTGGTGCCAGGCAGAATCATAGGAGGAGCATGAGGACGCGCGCACACACACACACACACTCACCACGCGGCTATTGTGTTGTCGCAACCCTGAGGCACTGCTGCGCTCACTCTCGTACCCTCGTTGCTGGCTTGCGCTTCTTCCTCCTGCATGTGTGTGCGTGTGCGCGTGTATTGCATTTGTGTGTATGCGTGTGCGTGTCAGTGTGTGCGTGTACATGTGTGCGAAGGGTGCGTGCTATTTTACAATTCAAAGAATGCACCCTTGTCTCATGGTGAGTTGCCCCCAGCACATAAGCACACGAGCAGGGGTGTACGGCGAAGTGTTTACATAGCATAGGGGGTATTATGTGTCCAAGCCCTTTTTGTGGACGTGCCAAGCCACATAAGGTGGCTACCACCACGTAGTCCCAATGGGAACAAGCCTCTACGAGCATTCTGAAACACACTTCACGTGTGCCCTTGTAACGGGCATTGCACAAACATTGCATGGGCATCGTGGAGCTGCAAATCCCCCCTCTTGATTTGCTCAAAGCCCTCGACAGAGATGCGCAAAAAAACAAGCGTACCAATGAGAGGAGAGCAAAAGGTCCTTTATAATTCCTTTTTCTGGCCCTGTAACAACACTTTTGTGTGATGCATCTTGTAGAAGCTTCTAAATTACTTAATCAACAAACACTCTCTCACACTCCCACTTCTTTCACTGCATGAACATGCACACATCCTTTTTGCAGTCACCCGCACATACACAAACGTGCACCCCCCCACACACACGCCTGCACGCACACATGCGCGCACACCCACACCCACACAAGTACATGCGCACACAAATGCAACACAAACATGGACACAAATGCACGCCTGCATGCTTGCACACGCACCCACGCACATACTCACCCACGCACGTACACGCACACACACACACACGCTCACACACACGCGCATACATACACAGTAGACACATCCTTGTCCCCCGTCATGTTCACGCACCTTTTCCAGCACCACCACTGCCACCATGGCTGTCTTCTCGCTCTTCCTCCTGCTGCTCCCCTCCTGCTGCTCCCAAGCTGCCAAGAGGAAGGAAGGGCATACTAGAATGCATGCCGTAGCTGTCTGTATTCTTGAACACAGGATCCCCGGTGCTTCTTCTCACGGCCATGCTGCTGCCTCGTTTTACAGAGCCTGGTTGCAAAGAGACTGCAGCCGAAACTCCTGCTCCTATGTGTGTGATGTTTGAGTGATGGATCCTGATGTTTTTCGTTTACTTCAATGCAAATAAACATTTCAAATTTATTGGAATTACATTATTTTTATTTTGCAAATTCGTGTTCCGTTTAAACAAAGGCAGCCTTCCGAGAAATATGCAGAAAATTTCGACAATAATAATATATAATATCCCTACCTTTATCCGAGGCACTTTCAAACAGTCCAAGACAACGAGGCAATTTGCTTTTGTGTGTGTGTGTGTGTGTGTGTGTGTGTGTGTGTGTGTGTGTGTTACTTTCCACATGCAGCTCACCTGGCACGTGCCGCTGTGGCTCTCCTCCTTTGTTACTGTCAATAGAGTTTTGCCGACTGGTGCGATTCTCGTGCTGACCACCTGCTCAGTCAAAGGCAAATGGTGCTGAGACAAAGGCAAATGGTCGGTCATCTCTACACAAATACTGACACAAATCCCCCATTGGGACTGTGTGACGTACAAGGATTCAACCATCAGTATTTCAGAGTGTACATACAAACACACAAGCACAGTGTACGCGGTCTGAAGCACCCTCGGGTTCAGCAGCAAAAGACATGTGAGCAGACTGTTTAAGAACACAGGTGTATGGTGGCAGAAGGCGTTTGCTAGATTAATCTGAGCTCCTTCACCCACAAAGTGATAAGAGACTCACTTGGAGCATATATGGGGCTTGTAGCACCAGACGGCAGCGTGCTGTCCAGCACGACGCTACCAGCTGTAGAGGGCACGAGAGGCCTTGCTTGGACGGGCTTGATGCCGTCACTGCGTGTGTGTATTTGTATGTGTATGTGTGTCTATGTGTGCGTGCGTGTGTATGTGTGTGTGCATATGTATGTGTGTGTGCATATGTATGTACGTGTGTGCTTCACCGTGCGTGCAAGTGTGAACGCAAGCATATGCGTGTGTGTTTGTGTTTGTGTTTGTGTGTGCACATGCGTGTTTGTATGTGCGTGTTTGTACACACGAGGCGTGCTCCTGTCATATTCTGGCACTCACTCTTCCCTGTTGCCCTTGTTTCTGCGGGGGTCCTTGGGCATGGGCATAGACATCACGCTCTTCAGGTCCGGGTACTAAAAAGCGTGCGTGTGTGCATATATATATATATATATATGTGTGTGTGTGCATTTGCATGTGTGACAGGTGGAGTTTATGAGGTACTGCAGCAGACGCAGCACACTCAGAAGGAGCATGAACCTTCTGCGGCAGGTGTAGAGCAGAAAATGAACACACTGGCGGTAAAGCAGGGGAAGCAGGAAACAAGGTTACGCAGACACACACAGCACACACAGCACACATACACACACACCGGCACGCAAATGCAATTCAAGTTTCCCCAATCGCAGTATCTGATGCGCCCCCTGTACGCAGGTTCTCAAAGGCTCTAAACCCTAAGCGTAAACACACACACCCAACGATAGACACACACCTGACTGTCATATAGCTCGTACGGCTCAGGGTCCACTTGCTCAAAAGAGGCAGTTGGCAAGGTCTCCTCCTCCTTAGGACCTGCGAAGAGGCGTGTGTAATTTGCGTGCGTGTGCAACAAGCATTTATGTTTGTGTGCAAAGACACGTGTTTGTGATTTGCGATTTGTGTGTGTACGTGCGTGCGTGTGTGAGTAGGTTTTTGCCTTCTCATACGGAATTGTGACGAAACGTGATGCACGAGAGTCTCCTTGGACTTTGTGACTGTCAACATGCCATCTGACGGGACAGGCAAACAGGCATGCGTGCATGACCATAGGGAGGGAGGCCAGGCGTAGAATGTGCTTGGACGATGGGCGATTGCTCCATTCCAGTAGGCTCTCATTGATCTGCACCCCCTCCTCCCCCTGAAGACACTTACACCATGCGTTGTGTATATGGGAGTAGAAGTCTGTATCTGATTCCTCTGATCCGGACATTTGGATACCGCATGCACTGCTACGTTTGAGGCACCCACCTGTATCTTGGAAAGCGTTGGCCACACTGGAGGGGATGGACACGACGGCCTTGGTGGCGCCTGTGAAGCCCTTGGAGATCCCTGGGGAAAAGCAATGAAACTGCTCAATCAAGAGGGTCTCACAAAAACAAAAAAGAACTGGACACGACGGCCTAGAGGGCGCCTGTGCAGCCCTTGGAGATCCCTGGGGCAAAACAATGAAACTGCTCAATCAAGAGGGATCTTACAAAACCAGAAAGGACTGGACACGACGGCCTTGGTGGCGCCTGTGAAGCCCTTGGAGATCCCTGGGGAAAAACAACGATACTGCTCAATTGAGAGGGTCTCACTAAAACAGAAAGGACTGGACACGACGGCCTAGAGGGCGCCTGTGAAGCCCTTGGAGATCCCTAGGGCAAAACAATGATACTCCTCAATCAAGAGGATCTCACAAAACCAGAAAGGACTGAACACGACGGCCAAGAGGGCACCTATGAAGCCTTGGAGATCCCTGGTTAATACAGTGGAGCTGCTTAATAGGCAAGGACCTGGACACGACGGCCTCAGTGGCGGCTGTGAAGCCATTGAAAATCCCTGGGGGTATGATCGTAAAGCTGCTCAACAAACAAGGACTTCACAAAACTGCAGGAGACTGGACATAATGGCCTTTGTGGCGCCTGAGAAGCCTTTGAGAAGCTTAGGAGGTCAAACGATGACACTGCTCCACTGCAAACATGAAACATCCCAACCAGCAACCATGCGCACCCGCATTTCAACCTCATCGCGGTTGCAAAGCATCACAACCACTCCGCATCAAGCACACACCGGGAGCAGCAAGGAATGGCGGAGCACGCATGAGCCCTTACCATCCTTTTGTATCACACACCGTGGAGCAGCAAGGAATGGCGGAGCACTCACGAGCCCTTACCATCCTTTTGTTATCACACACCACAGAGCAGCAAGGAATGGCGGAGCACGCATGAGCCCCTACCATCCCTTTGTATCACACACCACAGAGCAGCAAGGAATGGCAAAGCATGCGTGAGCCCCTACCATCCTTTTGTATCACACACCACAGAGCAGCAAGGAATGGCGGAGCACGCATGAGCCCTTAGCATCCTTTTGTATAACACACCACAGAGCAGCAAGGAATGGCAAAGCATGCGTGAACCCTTAGCATCCTTTTGTATCACACACCTGGAACAGCAAGGAATGCGGAGCACGCGTGAGCCCTCAACATCCTTTTGTATCTTACCTTTCCCCACTTTGTTCAGCAGCCCCGGGAAGCCCTTGGATTTCTTTGTCTTGGTCGTAGAGGCACTCCCTGCTTTTGACTCCACCACCTTTTCGACGTCCTGCCCCTGCTCCCCCAGAATATCTCCTTCACCCTCGACTCTCACGCTAGTGCTCGTGGGCAGCTGCTGTAAATGTGGCCCTGCCACACCTCCCTGTGAGTACGTGTGTGTGTGTGTATGTGTGTGTAAGAATGCGTGAGCGTGAGCGTGTGTCCATGTGTGCTTGTGTGTATGTTTGTGCGCATGCATGCTTATTTGTGTGTATTGTGTGTGTAGCTTTGTTTTGGCAGGATTGGGTGCATGCAACACCATACCAAAAAAAAGCAAAGAAAGGTAAGCTGCAGTCGACGGACGCAGGCAATAGGCGTGCACATGTGTACACATAATGCATACCTGAGTAGCCTCTCCCTCTCCTTCCGCATGCTGCCCCTGCTGCACAGATGCTCCACTGATGTGTGGTACATCCTCAGCTGTCACCTGCTCACTCTGCTGGCGTTGCAGCTCTTGTTGCTGCTGCTTCTCCTGCTGCTTCACCTAATTGGATCGATGTGTGAATGCGTATGTATGTGCTTGTATGCACGGGCGTATATGTTGTCTTGCGTGCGTGCGCATTCTCGTGTGTTTCAGGGCTGGCTTGTGATCCATGCTTTAAAAGCGTTGACAAGCAGAGAAGAGAGTAAAACTTGTAAAGCTGCTGCTGATCATGCTTCACAGTCATGGCCCACTTGGCATTGTCAAAAAAGGACAAATCACCACATTTTGATCAGCAGACACACATACACATGCGATCAAACACACGTATGCATGCGCACCACACGCACAAATGCACACACTTTGATCAGCAAACACACACATACACATACACATGCAATCACCAAACACACATGCACAATTTGATCAGCAAACACACACATACACAAGCAATCATCAAACGCGCATATACACATTTTGATCACCAAACACACACATACACATGCAATCATCATACACGCATATACATGCGCACCACACGCACACATGCACACATACACACGCTCACCTCCAGCATTTGCTGCAGGTACCTCAAGTGCTCTGCGTGAGCGTGCTCCTGAAACAAGAAAACCGTTGCAGGTATACATTTTGTATTTATATGTGCGTGTGTGAAAAAATTATACGTTTGCTTTGGCAAGTGTGCTACATTAATAAGAGAGATGCTAGCAGTTCTTGCATAAATGCAAGATAAAAAGGTGAAATTGAAAAGTGGCACCTTTGCAAAGGAGCTGTGCTTGTGTCTGCGCTTTCTGCACACAAACATATACACACAAACACAAATACACACATGCACAAGACAAAACCAGACCAAACCTAAGACTGCTTACTGTATTGCTGCATGCATGATGAGCTCCGTCGGCCCAAAGGCCACACACACACACACATACACACACACCACACTCCACACACACACACACACACACACACACACACACAACACACACACACACAACACACACACTCATGTCTGCACACAATACAAGCGTGCACCACATCACCCCACACTCCAAAACAACACGCACGTGTTGTCTCTGCAGCTTTGACTGTGTGTCTAATGCGGCCACTTTTGCTGCACCGCATCATGCGCTTGCTCAAAGGTTATACAATCACACACATACCTGCACATACACACACATGCACCACACCACACCACACCACACCACACCACACCACACTATGCACACACACACACGTTCACCTGTTGTAGTCGCAGCTCGTACTGCATGCGCCGTTTGCGGGCGCCCTTGCTGCACCGCATCATGAGCTCTGCACGCTCACAAGCCACCGCTGCAGCATGGGCTGCAGCAGCCAGGTCCCAGTCGTGTAGCTGGGATGGGGGCACTAAGGGATCGATTTCGTCTGCGCAATCAGGACACATACGACAGGTGTCGTGTTTAGATGACCATTGTTCTGATGCACTGCCAGGTCCCAGTCGGGTAGCTGGGATTGGGGCGCTAGAGGATTCAGTTTGCTTGTATACACAATACGCACGGACACACGCACGCAATCAGAGTTGAACACAATCGCTTACGCATGCATGCGCATACAAACCTACATGTTCACACTATATGTACACATGTACACGCCAATACATACTTGCACACTCACTGGGCATGGGCGAAAGCTGTAGCAGCTCATTGTCCTCGCCAATGAGGAGGGCACGGCCCAAGCGAGAGGCGGACAGGATACGCTGAATCTGTGGAAGGAGGAGAAGGAGGAGGAGGAGGATGTGTGAGCATGCACACGTGTTTCAATTTGAGTACGTGTTGACTTGCGTCCATGTGCGTACGTACGTGTTGACTTGAAGATTTAATATTATGTTGCCATTCTATGGCACGCAGCTGTGTGAAATGCAAGTTAGTGAAAAGCATAACTTGGCAAATCCCTGCCTGAGCTGCACCAACGCCATTTGGTCAGCAAGTAATCAACTCAAGTTTGCTCGCCGTCTAGCTTGGTCAGGACCACGTCAGCAGTGAACGCATGAACAGAGATTGTAGCAGAAAGACCTCCCAGATTTTATGGAGTACGGATAGGGTTGGCCAGAACTGTATATACACACCGTGTATGACCGTATGAATAACGATTTCCCTGCCAAAAATACCGTATGTTCACCGTATACATATGGTTCTGGCCAACCCTAAGTATAAGTATGAATATAACGTGTGGCCTTGGCCAGCCCTGCTCACCTTCTGCACGGAGTCCTGTGGGGGCTTCCAGATACACCCTCTGAGAGCCGTTTGGGCAGGGATGTTGGCCAGCTGGTCCAGACTGGGCACAGCATACACCTGTGAGCGAAGAAGCGTGCTTACATTGACGGGTTCCAACACACATGCACACATGCATGCCCTCCTCAATCAACGCTAGAGAAGCACAACACACACACGCACACATTTTTGGTTGCTACCAAGAGTGTGTACTCGAGACTCAACGTGGCAAGCTGGCTTTGAGCGGCACAGCGCAACCCTATGGGCACAAATAGCCATCCTGCTGTTTAACCCTTAGCAGTGGGGCAAGTCATTCATTTAGGATGGGGACTTATGCGCGCATACTCACACTGACACGCACAAATACTCACATGGGTACACAAACACACAAACACACATGTTCCACACCTGGAACTCTGCCTCCTCACTGCCGTCTTGCTGTGAGACCGTCAGCAGTGCAGACACATCATCCATTTGGAACTGGGAGTTCTACACACCCAAATCGACACACACACTCATACACACCCATGTTCCACACCTGGAACTCTGCCTCCTCACTGCCGTCTTGCTGTGAGGCCGTCAGCAATGCGGGCGCATCATCCATCTGGAATAGGGAGGCGAATATGAGGGGAGAGGACAGCTCGGTGCTGGCTGAGGTGCTGCAGCTGCCGAGGATGACGTGGCGGAGGCTGCGTGCATATAAGTGGGCATGTTTGCGTGTGTTTGTATGTGTGTTTGTTTGTGTATATGTGTGCGCGCTCGTGGGTGTATGTCCGTGGGTTCAGACATCATGTATCAGCCCATTCCTTTCTTATACTTTTGGCACAACAGAGGTAGCTAGGCTGCTACAGAGGCTGGATCATGCAACAGAAAGGTGTCAACAGACAAATACGCATACATCCCTACACAGCGTAAATCTTCACATGAGGGCGCAGCGCTTAGCAAGCTCAGCAATCTCAACACCCCTGCCAGACTGGACACAACTTGATTGTTCTACGTTTTTAAGGTTTAAAGGATGCAGCTGTTTTAGAAATACGTCAATGCCAGTTTTAACTGCAAGGAGTATGACCAACGATTTCTGAGTTGCGTGTGCGTTGTCAATGACTAGCGCGTGGTTTTCTAGCTCTACAATAATTTGCAAGCGTTAACCATGCAAAGCATTGCCTGTAGATGCGGATGTAGGTGTCCGTGACCAGCAGCATGTGCTCTGCTGTTGGCTGCTCAGTCAGCTGCACCGCTTCCTCAGCCTCCTTCTCCTCCTCATCCTCCTCTTCCTCACTACCTGACCCTGTGAGTGTGTGCATGTGCGTGTGTGTGTATTGCGTGTGTGTGTATTTTGTGTGTGTGTGTGTTTGTGTGTGTGCATGTGCATGCCATCCTCACAAAATCAGGCAGGATTGTGTTTATTTCAGTGATGGGTAAAATGGATTATGGGAGTACAGACATTAGACCCAATCCAAATCCTCTTTTGTGCAGGTCTTTCTGCTGTACGGATATGTGTGCTTAGCGACACACTAGTAGGGTTGACCAGAACCATACACATATGTAGTACATACGCTATTTTTGGCAAGCGAATCACCTAATATACAGTTCTATTTAACCCTACACACTAGCTTATAAGTTGAGCAGCCATTCCAGGCTGAATGCCTTTGTAATCCAAACTAAACTATACTAAATTTAATCCTATCCTGGTTAACCCTATCTAATCCTGATCCAGTCCAAGTATACGCACATTACACCCAGATATACACACAGTACACATACGTTCTTGTACAGGTTTGCACTGACCAGGGTCCCTGAGTAGAAAGCTGGTGAGCTCAAAAGGCTGACCTGGCACGCATGCACACACAAACACACGCATACACACAATACGCACGCACACAAGCACGCACACACACGAGCTCAAATACCCCACACAACCACCATTCCTGTGGGTTTTTTACCTTACATTCTACGTGCCCTTATTCATTGTGGGGAGTGGTGTCTCAATGTCCACGTGATTCGCTTCTTATTATGAATCTACGTGCCCTTTGAGGGCGCCGCTCCTGACCGGGGTTCATAACACACGATTAATATAAAGGCAGAGTCAAGCTAGTGCAGACCTGGCGCAAACCAAACCAGGGATCAGTACTGGAAATCGTCAAGCTAGGCACACCAACGTTTTGGACACATATTGGCAGAGTCAAGCTATGCTGAATTACAATGCCCCACCTTCCACGGACAACACTTTTGGACAGTGCCCATGAGGCACACAAGCTTGTCAGGCACTGACATTGCCGACCTACCCCTAGGCACCATATGCATCACCTTCCACGCACAACATTTCTGGACAGTGTCCATGAGGCACACAAACTTGTCAGGCATTACAACATTGCCGACCGCATTGGTATGACCGACCTGACCTTGGCACCATATGCCTCACCCTCTCTGGGCGACTTCTGTTCTTGGCATTGTCCAGGAGGCACACAAATTTATTTAATGCCAACCTACGCCTAAGTACCATATGCCTCACCCTCTTTGGGCGACTTCTGTTCTTGGCATTGTCCAGGAGGCACACAAATTTATTTAATGCCAACCTACGCCTAGGTACCATATGCCTCACCCTCTTAGGGCGACTTCTGTTCTTGGCATTGTCCAGGAGTAGGGTTGGCCAGAATCATATATATACGGTGTATATACGGTATTTTTGGCAGGGAAATCACCAAATATACGGTCATATACGGTGTATATTACGGTTCTGGCCAACCCTATCCAGGAGGCATACCCACTTATTAAATGCCAACCTACGCCTAGGTACCATATGCCTCACCCTCTCTGGGCGACTTCTTCTTGACTAGGTCCATCAGGGACGCCCCTTGTGCCTTCCGTTTCTCACTGCCCTTCCCGAAATTCAGCACCTGCATGAGGAAGCAGTGCACCAGAGCAAAATTGAGTAAACACATGTGCCTGCGTGACGTAGCAGTGCGCCAGAGCAAAATTGAGTAAACACATGTGCCTGCATGAGGAAGCAGTGCGCCAGTACAAAATTGAGTAAACACGTGGGCCTGCATGAGAAGCAGTGCACCAGTGCAAAATTGAGTAAACGCATGTGCCTGCGTGACGTAGCAGTGCGCCAGTGCAAAATTGAGTAAACGCGTGGGCCTGCATGAGAAGCAGTGCACCAGTGCAAAATTGAGTAAACGCATGTGCCTGCGTGACGTAGCAGTGCGCCAGTGCAAAATTGAGTAAACGCGTGGGCCTGCGTAAGAAGCAGTGCACCAGTGCAAAATTGAGTAAACGCATGTGCCTGCATGACGTAGCAGTGCGCCAGTGCAAGATCGAGTAAATGCACAGCACCTCTAAAATCTAGCAGTGCCAACCAAAATTATCAGCACCTGCAACGTACGTGGGAAACCAGACAAAGGTAAGCGCCTGCACAACGTAGTAGTACTGAGCCAGCTGGCAGGGATGTGTCGAAGTGCTGACAGAGAGGACATGAAAACATGAGTCTTCAAAGTTTCACTCCAAAGAAGCTCACTCAGGCAAGCAACGTGGGTGCCCTAAAGCTCTGCCACGCCTACAACGTGATATGCTGTCTCTGTTCTGTATTTCACTGCACCCAACTCAGTAAATTACAGTATATAAGTGCACACAGCTTCCTCAACAACAGGGGCATGTTGTCCTAAGGAAATCCACCAACACGCTATGCAAGCCTATACAATGACCCCTTAAAAAAAGGCCACGGACATTCTCATCTTGCTCTTTATGCCGCCTCGCTTTTTTTATAACACAGCAGCACTAATATTCCAAGACATCAAGCAATGCGTTACGCGTGCGCACGCATTCACACACACAGACACACAGACACACATGGACACATATACACACACATGTGGATACGCATGGACACACACACAGTAACACAGTAACACACCTTTTGCATCTTCTCTTTGCGCTTGGCTTGCTCCATTTTGTCAATGGCCGCTGCTAGGCAGTCATCCACATCATCAGAATCCTCCTGTGTGTAAATGCACGTGTACGCGTACTTGTATTTATTTTGTTCCGCAGACTATATATAATGTGTGTGGACATTCTCATAGTCATTGTCAACAGCAAACAGCAATACACACCTTGCTCACTGTTCATTGTGTGTGCGTGTGTGTGCGTGTGTGTATGTGTGCGTGCGTGTGGGTGTGTGTTGTGTGTGTGTGTGTTTGGTGTGTGTACGCGTGTCTAAGGGCGTGCACGCGCATGTACATGTGCTCCATGTTCCATCAGGCTGATGCCTTGTATCAAATTACGCACCTCGTCTGAGTCTGAGCCCTTGCTGCTCCCACCCTCACCGCCCCTATGATCTGCATGCTGAGCGTCCTGGCTGTGGTCATGCCCATCATCACCTAGGTGTGTAAATGTGTGCGTGTGCGTGTATGTGTTGTGTGTACGTGTATGTGTGTGTGTGTGTGTGTGTGTGCGCACGTGCATGTTAGGAAAGTCGGTCAGGTAGTTGGGTAATGCCTGCCGTCCTGCGAGGAAGGGCAAAAATAGGGTTGGCAAAGACAATACACTCATACATATAAAGATCTAAATATTTCCCATGCACTGCATAAGATCTCACTGGCACTTGTCAATTTCGGAAAGCAAGGGAGGCCTATTGCTCAACTATTTACATCTACACAACACACCCACACCCTACACACAAAAAAGCCCCACGCCCCACCACCTACCGTCACTGGCATCTCCACCCCTTCCCCTGCTGCATCTCACACTGGGTCCCTTTTGTTGAGCAGCCTTCCCTGGAAATAAAAGGGCGTGTCCGTACGCACGTGTGTGTGCATGTGTGCATCTTTTTATGTGTGTTTCTATGTCAGTGTTATGGTGTGCCAAGATACCAAGAAGGCGCAGTAGCAGCACAGCAGCGCAGCAGCCAAGCAGTGAGAAACATGCAGAGCAATCATTTTGTGCTGCAATGACCTTAGTCAGCCTGGCGTCTGTACCAGATGCACCTATGCAAAGGTTGTGATGTGCACACACACACACATACACATGCACAGTTCTGACTGTGCCTTCTTGGCAGCCTAAAGATCAAAAACGCGTGTACCCCCCCCACACACATACACATACACACACTCACATGTACACACACACGCACACACATACACACATTCACATAAAAATACACAGAATAGTATACAAATGACACACAGTTTACAAACAGAAGCAAGAGATCTACCTGCATACTTCTCACTGCGTCTTTGTGCCTTCCTGGCTGCCCTGCACGCAGCTGCCTCCTCCGCCAGCGCAATGGTTTCGTTGGCCACGAGCACGTCACGCAGCCACACAGGGGAAAAGTCGGCATCAAGCAGCTCCATGAACAGCACCTGGGAAGTGCCCTTTGGGCGCAGCTCCCCATGCTTACCTGTATGAATTGGAATTGTGTACGTGTGCGTGTGTGTGTGTGGTGTGTGTGCGTGCGTGCATATGAGAATATGCGTGCCTGTAAATTTGTGTATGTGTACTTGTGCAGCTCTTACAACTATGAGCAGTGAGAAATAAGAGGTGGAACAAAAGAGCGGCCTCCGTCAGAAGGTTTGAGGTGACACTTATTACGGCTCTATTAGTGGCGGGCGAAAGAGAGGGAGAGGGAGAGG
>Ga0307945_1000560_pt1 | contig 26022 bp, 37 predicted proteins | sample OrgLakmetagen228_FD_201818 | JGI IMG/M metagenome (GOLD analysis project Ga0307945, IMG submission 201818) | Saline water microbial communities from Organic Lake, Antarctica - #228 | ecosystem: Environmental > Aquatic > Non-marine Saline and Alkaline > Saline | place: Antarctica: Organic Lake...
GTGAAGGCTCTAGTGATGGTAGTGAAGGCACTAGTGATGGTAGTGAAGGCTCTAGTGATGGTAGTGAAGGCACTAGTGATGGTAGTGAAGGCTCTAGTGATGGTAGTGAAGGCACTAGTGATGGTAGTGAAGGCACTAGTGATGGTAGTGAAGGCTCTAGTGATGGTAGTGAAGGCTCTAGTGATGGTGGGGCCTAGGTAAAGGGGTTTGATTAGCATGGAAAGAGGTCAGGCCTGCTGCCCCCATTGCGTGCTGTGTTGCTGGATTGTAATTGGAAGGCTCTAGTGATGGCGGAGCCTAGGTGAAGGAGTTTGATTAGCATGGAACAAGGCCCCTAATGTGCTGCTGGATTGCAACTGGAAGGCACCAACTCAAACAATGGCGGAGCCTAGGTGAAAGAGTTTGATTAGCATGGAAAGAGGTCAGGCCTGCTGCCCCCATTGCTTGCTGTGTCGCTGGAATTTGATCGAGAGGCCCCATTACAAATAATGGCAGAGCCTAGGTGAAGACGTTTGAATGACATGGAAAGAGGTCAGGCCTGCTGCCCCATAAGCCTGCCAAAGTGATGGCAAGCTTTTTGCAGCGATGGGGTATTAGAATGCAATGCTTTCAGGGGGGAAGGGCCAGGCCTGACCTCTTTCCCTGTGCTGTTGAGTAGTTCTACCACGGTGTGCGTGTGCTGTTGAGTGGTTTCGCCACGATATGCTGCAGCAAAGGTCTTTGTGTTGATGGGGTGAAGCAATGCTTTAAAGGGAGGAGGCCAGGGCCACAATTACTGCTACTGTCTGCGCTGAGGCATGCCGCCATGTTTGTCTTTGAGTGGCGCTGCCACAGGTGTGCCGAGAAATTTCCAGAGGGGGTCAACTGGGGAAATGTCCAAATATGTGCTTTTTATGCACTCAGAAGCCGGTCATCCACTGCCCTTTAATCCGATTGAGACCATTTTTGCTTCAAATCGAAGCTGGCATAATGAGTTACACGAGGATGTGCTTGGATTCATGTGGGTCACTCTGTGTGCAAATTGGCAGGGCTTCAAGCTCACAATGACTACCAAAACCCTAATAGGGTGGTTTTGCATGGGAAAACAGCCTGTATTGGCCTACATCCCCAAGTACTTGATCGTTTCACTCCATTTTTTTTGCAATGATATGTGTTTGTTACAAGGATTCCATACCACCAGAAATCATGTGATTTGGTGCAGGGGGTGGTCAGATCTGGCACACGGGTGGCTGAAAAGTAGGGTTCACGCCGCAGCCAATTAAGCATGGGCCCCGCTCATTGGCAACAGTCAAACTTAATTGCTATGGAGCCGTAGCGGCTACCAATCGGAACTGATTTGACAGTTGCCAATGAGGGGGCCCAATTTCTGGGAACATTTGAGAAACACCCCCATTTGGGGGGTCAGTCGCCCCCCTCTGAGAAGTTTCTAATGCGTGTGTGTGGTGCAGGATATACCGTTTTAGAGGGGGGCTCTGAGAAGTTTCTAATGCGTGTGTGTGGATGCAGGATATACCGTTTTACCAAGGAGATAAGGAGAGTGCAGTACTTCATTGCCATAGTTTATTGAGCTGAGATTCGCATATCCAACCGCCTGCAGTTGCAGTTGCAGCCAATAAAATGTGTGTATGTGTGTGTGCCGTATATGTGTGCGCGTATGTTCGTGCTGTAAAATGTGTGAATATGTGTGTGCTGTAAATTTGTGCACAAAGGTGAGGGCGTGGGTGAGCTGAACCGAGCCCTGGCAGAGGCACTACAGCCGGCAAGGATAAAAGAGGTGACCAAAAAAGGGGCGGCCGCCACTCAGGTGAGTTGTGTGAGCATTGGCATGTGTGTGTTATCAGGTAGAGGGTGTGGGTGTGGGCATGGGTGTGGGTGTGGGCATGGGTGTGGGTGTGGGCGTGCGTGCATGCGTGTGTTGTGTGTTCTCATGTAGACAGGTGGGTGTGGGTGTGGGCGTGGTTGTGGGTGTGGATGTGTGTGCATGTGTGCATGTGCGGGTGTGTGTACTTGTGCTCTACTCACGGTTTTCTTGCTGCATCGAGTCTATTATCCTCACCAACTCACAGTTTTCTTGCTGTATCGAGTCTAGCCTACTCACCAAACCGCATCGAGTCTAGCCTCTGCATCGAGTCTAAGTCCGTGGCCTCCAGTCCGCAAGTCCGTGGCCTCCAATCTAGCCTCTCACTAGCCTGCTGCATCGAGTCTGGCCTTGCTGCATCGAGTCTAGCCTTCTCACCATAACTGTGCCTGCAATGCGCCTGTAATGCATAATGTGTGTGTGTGTGCTTTCCTCATAGCCTCACCAAAATTGTGCTTGCAATGCGCCTGCGAGGCCTGGTGTGTGTGCTTTCCTTATCTGGGAGTTTCTCTTTTCAAGCTTTCCAAGTAATAAAGGCACACACCACACATGTACGCACGCCCACACCCGCACCCAGCTGGCAAGCCAGTTCTCATACACAACTCTCAGGACACTCTGCCTCAGCCTGCTTCTAAGGGCAGCATCGTTGTTTTGCACATGCATACTGAATATTCATGTTTAGGGTCAACCAGAACAACAAGCACCGTATACAACCTTACATCTGGTGATTTCCCTGCCAAAAATACCCTGTATACACTGTACATATATATGCTTCTGGCCAACCCTAGCAATGAATCATTACACTGTATATATATGGTTCTAAAATTCTATTCATATCGGTTGCTACACATCCGTTCACACACTCGATGCCAAGTGGTCCGGCCTTTGCATCCAAGCATGGCCTCATTTTTGTGTTGCATGCATACAGTTGCACACACACACACGCACACACGCACACACACACATACACACACACACTCACACACACACACTCACACACACACACACACACACACACACACACACAAAAGCACACACACACACACACAAGCACACACACACTCACACACACAAACACACGCACACACACACTCTCATACACACACACTCACATAGAAGCAACTAAATCTGCGATTAACATTTTATTTATACCATATTCACACATTTGTACACAACAATTTCCCCATTGTGCCCCAAGGTTATTCGTCCTCTGCTTCCAAGCGCGGCTTCCACACCAGCCGCGTACACATACAGTGGTCAAGATCAAAAGGGGGGCCTGAATCAGGAGCAAGAAGAGCAGCAGGGGCAGGTCGAGCAGGAGGAAGTGGACGAAGAAGCGCTGCTGGCGATGGGGGGGAGAGGATGGGGACCAGGTGTGTGAGCGCATGTGTGCGTGTGTGTGCGTGTGTATGTATGTGTGTGTGTGTTGTGTGTGCGAGACTGTGTGAGCGAGAATGTGTGTGTGGGAGTGTGCATGTGTGCGCAGGCATAAGCTGCCGACCAAGATTGATTTCACTCTTATCATTCATCAATCGTGCAATGGAACGCACACACACACACACACACACTGCTTGCAGTTGCCAAGATGGGAGAGGCATTTTGCTTGACATGTGCGTACAATTAGGGTTGGCCAGAACCGTTCATATATACACGTACATACGGTGTACCTATGTACGGTGTTCAAAGCAGGGAAATTGCTGTACATGTGGTCATATTCGGTGTGTACATATTATATACACAGCAAACCCTACATGCAAGCCCTATGCCAACCCTATGTCTCACAAGCCCTGTGCAGCCTGTACTCTCTCTTTCTCTCTCTCTCTCTCTCTCTCTCTCTCTCTCTCTCTCTCTCTCTCTCTCTCTCTCTCTCTCTCTCTCTCTCTCTCTCTCTCAGGCCCACCCTTCTAAGCTGAGCGTCGAACTTTACGCTGGCTGCATTGATGTGTCACACACACCCTGTTTGTGTCATGTCACACACCCTGTTTGTGTCATGTCACACACCCTTTTGATGTGTCACACACACCCTGTTTGTGTCATGTCACACACCCTGTTTGTGTCATGTCACACACCCTGTTTGATGTGTCACACACACCCTGTTTGTGTCATGTCACACACACCCTGTTTGATGCGTCACAAACCTTGTTTGTTAGTGCAAGGGCCTGGGAGTTCGATTAACACTCTTGCATGTAACTGTTTGTGTGTGGGTGTGGGTGTGGATGTGGGTGTAGTTGTGTAGATGTGTGTGTATGCTGGTATGTGTGTGTTTGTGCGTATTACTCTGCTTAATAACTGGAAGGCTGCATTGGTCGATTTGCAGGATCTGAGAGTGTGAACATCATCCTTGCATCCATCCAGATAAGTTGTCTTAACAACTGTAAGTCTGCATTGGTCGATATGCAGGATCTGAGAGTGTGGGTGACGAGCAAGAAGGGGAGGAGGAGGAAGAGGAAGAGCGGCCTGCGGTTGATCTGGAGGATGGCTGGATGCTCGAGCTGTCGGACAAGCAGCTTCTTAAAATTCTTGCACAAGTGAGTTTGGACATGGCGATAAGATTGCCGATTTAAAAATAGAGGTTTGGTTAATGGCACAGGAAATGTGTGAGTTGTGCAATTATGGAAGCTCTCTTGCCGATTGTGCGGCGGCAACAAATCGTGGAATGATCAGTGAGCTTGCTATTGGGAGTTTCTGTGCTCTTTAATTTGTTACGCTGGTAATAGCATTAATAGCAGGCTTATTGTGAGGTAGCTGAATATGTGAATATGTAATTAGCTGATAATTTGAGTGTGTGGTCCTTTGTCCAGACAGTCATTTGACATACCAGTGGTATAAAAGGCCGGCACAAAAAGTAAAGCATTACTGGCCTAGTTCAAAGGTCAAAGGCCAGTACAGCAAGAAAGAAAACGTGTGTTTCCTTTGATTTATCTGTGTTTGGGGGGAGGTTGTGCATCTCTGCCAGCAGGACTTTACTGACGTCCTTTGTGCCCTCACACGTAATGAAAGCATGATGCAGAGGCTGACTGTTATAAGGACGGCCTCGTATTATTTATTTCAATTGTTCAGGTCTAACTTTAAAATTGCATACTTGATTTTGATTTTTAAAATTGCATACTTGATGCTTCCTGTTACTTCTTGCTCATTCATTGGTGCTTTATTCTTTATAAAGTGTTTCAATTGGCGCTTGAAAGGTGAGCACTCCTTTTGCAAATTGGATTAACACTCTCGCAGAGCCACATTTCATGCGGCAATAGAGGTTCTCCTGCACACAATCCTCTCTCAGCCACACACCACACACGCTCATCGATTGTAGTGCGTCACACACGAGACACACCACACACGCTGATTAATTGTACTGTCTCACACGTAGGATGAGGCACAATGCAAACAGCATTGGAGGCCTTCCTGACCGCATTCCTCTATCAACCACACACGCTGATCGACTGTGCTGTCTCACACATAGGATGAGGCACGATGCGCAGCTAAAGAGGCAGCTGCCGCAGCAGCCGGCCTTAACTTGTACAGTGAGAGCAGTGAAAGTGCACCTGTGGGGGCCTCTAGAGTTATGACAGGCAGCAGCAGCAGCAGCAGCAGCACCAGCAGTGGCGACAGCAGGAATGAGAAAGGCAGCATTAATGGTAGCAGCAGGGGAGTCAGCGATAGTGAGCAGGGCCTTTCCAGTGGTGAGGAGGGTAGTGGTCAGGGGCAGCAGCAGGAGGGGGTGGATGCAGAGGGAGAGGATGCGGGGAGAGGGGAGTGGGCCTGCTGGGGTGGGGGAGAGGCGAATGGTGAGGGTGAGGTTGTGGGTGTGTGGAATGAGCAGGGGGAAGGGGAGGAGGGAAGGGGGCTGGACGAGCTGGACATTGACTTGGATGATTTGGATTCGCATGATTTGGAAGGATTGACCGAGGTAGGTCGCATGATTGGTCGCATGATTTGGAAGGTAGATAGGTCGCATGATTTGGAAGGTAGATAGGTCGCATGATTCGGAAGGTAACTAGGTCGCATGATTTGGAAGGTAGATAGGTTGCATGATTGGTCGCATGATTTGGAAGGTAGATAGGTCGCATGATTTGGACTCACCTATTTGGAAGGATTGACCGAGGTAGGTCGCCGGGTTGCAAAGTCAGCAGGGTGTTTCGGTGGCCGAGGAGTCTGAGTGCTAGCTGATTTGTGAAGAGCGTGATGCGTCACTAGCAAACAAATCCGAATGACAGCTTTGTGTAGACACTGAAACAACGTATTGTAAATTGTAATGAGCATGCACCAGAAACAGTAATTTCCCGCACCATCGCTCAATCCCTGTATCTGCCTCCGTATTGTAATGAGCATGCACCAGAAACAATAATTTTCCGCACCGTTGCTCAATCCCTGTATTTGCCTCCGTATTGTAATGAGCATGCACCAGAAACAATAATCTCCCGCACCGTCGCTCGATTCCTGTATCTGCCTCCGTATTGTATGTTTAGACATGTTGTAGAGCAAGCTGTAGCAGTAGGTGTAAGAGACTAAATGAAGGCTACCCAGTCCCTTTGTGCAATATGTATTTGTTTAATATCCACGCAGGGAATGCCACATGTGCAGAAGTCAAGGCAACATGTCACATCTAAAGTAAATTGTCGCCAACAAGGCTTCGCTTAAGCACACACACACACATACACACATACACACACACACACAGGCGCACACACACGCGCATGCACACACACACATGCACGCAGCTCAATTGTGCGCACGCCTAAATGTGCAGCACAGACGGTATGCATAAGCACACACACACACACTCATATACACATATGCAAACCTGCACATGTACACACATGTACACACTTAACACACAGGAGGAGATTGAGCTGTTGCAGTTTCTCAAGGAGCAGGAGGCTGCAGACAGCTTAGGCGCTGCTGATGAAGAAAGTGGCAGAGAGAGCCGCGATGAAAGTAAGGAGGAGGAGGAGCTGCTTCTTGAGATGTCAGAGGAGCAGTTGTTGAATTTGGCAGATAGCCATCAGGCTCGGCAGTGATTGCCGCAAATTCAATTCTATCTTCAACATTCATTTCAACCTTTGTGATCATTTGTTTCTTGAGATGCTTGCTCTATAAGGTTTATACTGGCCGTTTAAAAGAGAAAATACGGACAATGGAAAAACACTCCCCATATAAATTTAGGAAAAGGTGCCACTTTGGTAATGAGTAACATAATACTCCTCCACTGTATAAAAGATGCATAAAATCAAAAGGTAAGGTATGGTTACATCACTGTATATGCCTCAAAGGGCATCTCAGCGGAAGCTTGGCAAAAGTCTGAAACCACACCTTGCTAAACAAAAGAAACAGTAGCTAGAGGAAACACGAAACATATGTATGTAGAAGAGAAAGTGTGTAGAGAAAGAGAACGTTTGTTTTGAAGAAGCGCAAAGAAAAGGCATCAAGATAACGAGAACTGGCTTTTCATAAAATGTTTGCAGACTTGAGCTAAAACCGGCTTCTATGAGGGTTGATGTTAGTACTAGAAGGTTACGTTTGGTATGGACATCTTTAGCACTATACGGTGTAGCTGACAGAATGGAGCCTGGAAGCAAGCTTCTGAAATCTCTGAGAGGTTCCATTAAGTGAGAGTGAGAGTTGTAGACGGTGCTGCCCACTCCCAATAGGATGGTTAGAAACCTATTATTCACTATGAAACTTTACACAGAAAACACAGAACCCTGTCCTGTTGTATGTACAAGCTAGAAAAAAACAACCAGGGACGAGAGGAAGCTGCGCCACCAAGAGTACATAAATCAGTGACGAATAGAAAGTAATGAAAATACTGAATCCGCACTTCGACATGTGCAACACGAGGGCTGTGTATTTTAATGCGCATGACGGCATTCATCATACATATGACATGCCTCAGCTTGCCCATTCCTGCAACTGCCCTTGCAAGTCTTTCACGTCGAGCAGCAGCTGTCCTAAACTCTTCACAGGCTTTGTCACGCCCCTGCCGCTGCCGTTGACCGTCTGCTGCTGCCCTTTCAGGCCCTCCAAAACAGCAAGCAAGTCTGCGGCGAAAGGTCAGTCGAGTTGCACATTGCTTCTGAAATGAATTAAGCGTAAACTTTCCTTCTTTATTCATAATGAAACTGTTGCTCCTTGCTATGGCCTCGACTGCTTCTAAAGAATAATGTATTGAGGATCGGTGTGATGGAGCTCAACAAGACATGCCGATAAAATTTTTATTGCATAAAGGAATCTGGATGCGCTGCTAAGGGACTTGATGCTAAGCATGGAAAAATTAAACAAGGTACGTGTGCAGCCCACCCATATCAATCAAGCTGCAAACTGCAAACTAGGGTGCCCATGTCTTGTTGGCTGTAGCGTGACTCCTGTTATTTTGTGCCAAACGTTAAGGAAAGGTCACCTACTGCACCAACGTTCACAGATATTTGGCATAAGAGTCCTTGCAACATACATACAGAGTTCACTGCTATAAAAAGGAGTAGAAGGCGGTTGGTGCGACATGCAGATTATTGTACCATTTCCCATGGGGAGCACCATAGGAAAGGATAGGCCGAGAAAGCCACCCGAGCCGCCCCTCAAGGCCCCCAAGGTGGACAAACAGCTTGGGAGGCTGGCCCTTTCTTGGGGAGGAAGGACACCAAGAGGAAGGGCGCCTTCAATCCCTTCACATGCACACGCACGCACACGTACCCGCATACACATACACGTACGCGCATGCCACACGTACTCACAAGTGCACTCACATACGCACAAGTACACAACGCACGCACACACGCACGTACACAACTGTATACACACGCACGCACGTACACAACCGTATACACACGCACACACGTACAAAACGCACGCACACACACACACGTGCACGCACACACACAAACACACATGCACACAAGTACACAACGCACACACACGTACGTACACAACCGTATACACACGCACACACACACATGCGCACGCACGCACATGTGTGCACGTGCAGCTTAGAGGGCCAAAGGCCCTCGCATTAGCTGCATTAGGGTAAATAATTAGAGGGTTATTAATTGGATTTCGTCAACCTCGCATTGGTCACAACTCTCTATATAATGATTATATATGTCAGACGGACCATTTCTGCAGGATGCCACCCCTCAACTGCATCGATGAGCAAATGCAGACACTTGCCCAGTGTCCGACCACTACTAGAGTTTAGCCGCAGGGGAGGCGTGGGTAAAAAAGGGGGATTTATGAAGACAATTGCCCAGTGGCCGACCACTACTAAAATTCTAACGCAGGGGAGGCACGGGTAAAAAAAGGGGAAATCATGACAAAATTTGCCTAGTGGCCAACCACTACTAAAATTCTAACGCAGGGGAGGCATGGGTAAAAAGGGGAACTCATGAAGACATTTGCCCAGTGGCCGACCACTACTAAAATTCTAACGCAGGGGAGGCACGGGTAAAAAAGGGGAAATCATGAAGAAATTTGCCCAGTGGCCGACCACTACTAAAATTCTAACGCAGGGGAGGCACGGTATAAAAGGGGGAAATACAAAGGCATGCATCTAGGGGAGGTCGTGAAAATTCTCTACTTAGCGACTGATGTGTTTGAAGGAGAAATCAAAAGCAGGATACAAGGCAGAAAGCGTAGCCGCTACCAGCATGGCTTGCGTCTCACCTGCTATAAAGCCCATGGACTCCAGCTGAAGCTTTGCGTCAGCTATCCGATTTGCTGCTTCTCGACACACTTGCAATGACTGCACGTAAAAAAATTTAAAGCAGTTCAGTGTTAGCTGCGTAACGTACATTCAATGCCTGCAAGTATAATAATGTAGAGCAGTTCAGTGCTAACTGCGTAATGTACGTTCAATGCCTGCAAGTCAGGCCAGCCATCTCTGTGAAAGTTCTTAACCCAAAGCTCCCACCCAATTCTGAGTATGCAGGACCTCAAGCCGGACCTAACTGAGCACCTCTGCATACTCAGTTTGTGGCGAGAGGTGCCCAGGTGGGCAGGGTAGAAATCCCTGCCAGAAATTGGATTTCCAAAAGCTCCCCTCTGGTGCCAGCAACTTACCAGGGGTGTTTGCAATGACATTGCGGACATTTTGGTGAAGGTCCGGGGGTTTGGGGTCAAGGTCCGGTTTTGGGCCCCCCTTTTGGCAGGGAAAAGCTCGATTTTATGCAAGGAGCACAGGGTGCATAGTTTGTGGAGCCGATTTGCGCAACTAGTTTTATAAATTATAACTTGTAAAAATTGTCAGTGGCATGTTCTGGAACAGAGGTGCCACTGAGAACATTTGAAGTTGACGAGTAAAGAGTAATTTAGCATGCTCGGTTGGTGTGGGCAGGCAGTGAGATTTGAATCCATAGCCTTTGAAAATCTCAGCTGTCGCTGCCCACCACGGCCCAACCCCAGCATTCCAGACGATAAAACTGGACAGGGCATGCCTTGGGAGCATACTGAAGGGTTCCCAACACTCCCGACACTCAGGTGATGGCCCGAAAGCTTGTTTCCAGGGTTTCCAAAAATGCACCATTTTTGCCCAGCAAGCAGGTTCACGCGCTAAGTCCTTTAGGGGCAAAATTTCACCCCCCTTTTTTTTGCTTTGATGGGTATGGTTTGACCCTAAACCTATCTGGTGACAAAAGAATTGGTGAAATTCGGACCAAAACCCGCATTTCTACACCCATGCCACCATTCTGGCAGGGAAACGGCACAAACCCAGCACCCCACTCTCACCCTTGACCCCAAACTCATTTATTTTTATGCAGAAGTGTTACATTTATGTAAAGAAACCATTGGGTGACCTCAGATGTGCAATTCAGGAAAGGGGCATCAATTTCTCCCTTTTTGGGTGGGGCTTGGCTGGGCTGACTGCAAGTATAATAGTTTAAAGCAATTCAGTGTTAGCTGCGCAACGAATGTTCAATGCCTGCAAGTGTAAAAATTTGTAACAGCTCAGTGATAGCTTCCTAAAGTACGTGTCCTAGATCTGGGGACCAGCACATCACAAAGCCCTCCATGGCCTGTAGTGTATGCGGCGTAATTAACTCTAGCATTTTGATGTTTAACTCGTGCGTCAACGGGGAACAGCAGGGCGTTTTGTTTTTTGGCAGCACACACATGTACTTCCTCCAAGACACACTTGCAGCGCCTGTAGGCAAGTAAGTAGGGTTGGCCAGGACCATTTATATACGGTGTATATACGGTGTTTTTGACAGGGAAATCACCAAATATACGGTCATATACGGTGTATATATACGGTTCTGGCCAACCCTACAAGCAAGCATTGCGCAGGGACAAGCTTGTAGACAAGTAAGGTAAGGTTACTAGACAAGGTTACTAGATCATTAGGTTACTAGACGGTTGTAGACAAGTACTTGTCTACAAGCCTGTAGGCAAGTAAGCATTGCACAGGGACAGCACAAGCACACTTAAAACATGCAGCACAAGCATACTGCAGGCATACAGCACAAGCACACTTAAGACATGCAGCACAAGCACACTGCTGCTTGTGACAGTGCGGGCCCCTTATTTTTGTCAACCTGTCAACCACCACAAACATGAAATCATGTCCTTCTTTGATAACGGGTAGTTGGATGATAAAATCCATGCTCACACTTTCCCAAGGCTCACACGGTATGGGCAGAGGTTGTAACAAACCAGCTGGCCTTTGATTAGTGGCTTTATTTATCTGGCATTGGTGGCAGGAGTTTACATATTTACGCACGTCCGACCCCAACGTTGGCCAGAAAATTTTCCTTTCCACTAAACCCTAAGAGCCACCTCACCTGCAGAACCCCCTTGGCCGTTTCCTCTTCCTCACACACCCCAGACAAGGCCACGAACCGCCGCATCAGCTTCAGGCTCTCAGACAGTGCTGCACTAGGGGCCCCCTCACCCCCAGACCCCCCACAACCACCCTGCTGACCGTTAGCATCATAATTTCCTCCCGGCTCTGCCATCTCTATATCCCTGTTTCCCCCATGCAGCCTGCCTGTTGTGTGCGTGTTGTGGGTGTGGGTGTGGGCCTCTGTGTGGGAAATATGGGGGCCGTTCTGTGGTGGGGCGTGAGACTGCTGCTGCTCAGGCTGGTGCTGCGGGTGCTGCTGCTGTTCTTGGGATTGTTGCTGTTGCTGCTGCTGTTGCTGTTGCTGCTGCTGTTGCTGCTGCTGCTGCTGCTGTTGAGGTTGAGGTTGTTGTTGCTGTTGCTGGCTGCCTTGCTGCTGCTGTTGAGGTTGCTGCTGCTGTTGCTGCCTCGACTGCGCCTGCATGACCAGCATCGCTTCTTCAGGATCCATCGGCACAAGTGTGAACTTGTCAGTGCCCTCAACCTGCACGTGTGTGTGTGTGCGTGTGTGTGTGTGTGTGTGTGCGTGTGTGTGTATTTGCGTTTGTGTGAAAGCCTGTGTGTCTCTGTGTGTCTCTGTGTGTTGCGTTTTGTGTGCAAGCCTGTGTGTCTGTGTGTGTTTATCTATGTAAAAGTAAATACGTATGTGCTACTGTGTGTGTGTGTGCTCCTGTGCGTATGTATGTGTGTGTGCGTGTGTTGTGTGTATGTGTGTGTATGTGTGTGTGCATGTGTAAATGAATGGCTGCAGGAAACAAAGCCCAATTGGCGCACTGAATTTGAAAATAACGTACATAAACACACGTACATATATATACCTGAACCAGCTTTACAAAACAAACACACCTGAACCAAGCTAGTAACACAGACTTACCTGAACCAGCTTCATGACACAAACATACCTGAACCAAGCTACTAACACAGACTTACATAAACTAGCTTCATGACACAGACATACCTGAACCCGCATCATGACACAGACTTACCTGGACAAGCTTCATGACACGAACATACCTGAACCAAGCTACTAACACAGACTTACCTGAATCAGCTTCACGACACAAACATACCAGAACCCAAATCACGACACAGACATACCTGGACCAGCTTCATGACACGAGGTAGATCCCCTGCAGCTCTGTCCCTGACTCTGATTAAATTTACAAAACACACCTGAACCAGCTTGATGACACAAACACACCTGAACCAAGCTACGAACAGAGACTTACCTGCACCAGCTTCACGACACAAACACACCTTAACCAAGCTACTGACAGAGACTTACCTGCACCAGCTTCATGACACGCGGTAGATCGCCCGCAGCTCTGTCCCTGACTCTGATAAAATTTACAAAACACACCTGAACCAGCCTGATGACGCAAACACAAACATACCTGAACCAAGCTACGAACAGAGACTTACCTGCACCAGCTTCACGACACAAACACACCTGAACCAAGCTACTCACAGAGACTTACCTGCACCAGCTTCGTGACACGAGGTAGATCGCCCGCAGCTCTGTCCCTGACTCTGATTAATTATACAAAACACACCTGAACCAGCTTCACGGCACAAACACACCTGAACCAAGCTACTCACAGAGACTTACCTGCACCAGCTTCATGACACGCGGTAGATCGCCCGCAGCTCTGTCCCTGATTCCAGCCATCACAGCCGAGGTATCATCAAAGTCAATGTTCAGATCACCCCCGTCAGCACTACCTGTATCAGGGCGTGAAAGAGAGCGTGGAACGCGTTTGCGACACACACACATACACACACATACACACACGCACACACACACATACACACACACACATACACACACACACATGGAAACACGTCAATGCACATGCATGCAAACGGGCACACACAAACATAAACAATACGCCCCCACCCCCACCCCCACCCCCACCTGCGCCTGCACCCCCACCCCCACCTGCGCCTGCACCCCCACCCCCACTCAAACCCACACTTGCACCCATACACCAGCCCCCTCCCACTCACCTCCGCGTATGGCCAACAGCCTTGTTGCTGACTCCATCATTGCCGATTGCAGCGGCTCTCCATTGGGACCTAGTTCGTTTGCAACTAGCTGCCCCAGTGTCTGCAGAATGTGTGTGTGTGTGTGTGTGTGTGTTTGTGTGTGTGTGTGTGTGCACGTGTATTTGTTTGCATGTGTGCGTGTGGCTGTAAATTTGTTTGGTGTGCATGTGTGTGTGCGTGCGCCTGCATCTAGTGCCCTCGGGTCATCGATTTAGTGTGTGATGGTGAATGTTCTACTGCAATGCACACCCACACCCACACCCACACTCCCACACCCATACACACGCTTTTCTTACACTGTGTGCAATGGTGAATGTTCCACTGCAATGCGCAACTACACCCACACCCACACTCGCACACCCACACCCACACTCGCACACCCATACACACACACTTTTCTCACACACGCACCCTGGTGTCGGAGCTGCACAGGGACTTTATCTGCTCTGCACGTGCCTGCATGCGCTGGACCTCTCCTGGGCTGGGAGGAGGTCGAGGGGCAGGTGGCGCCTGCAGTGTGCGTGTGCGTGCGTGTGTATATGAGGGCGAGTGTGGTGGTAGTGTGTGTGTGCTGTGTATGTGTGTGTGTGTGTTTGAGTGTGAGTGTGCATGTGTGTGTGTGCGAGTGTGTGTGAGCAAGTGTGGTTGTATGTCTGTGTGTGTATGCACGCGTTGTGTGTGTGTGTGTGTGTGTTTATTGAGATAGAGGGCAGGTCAACAATGAGAAACAGTGCCTCAATCTTGTGACATATTTCAGAGCAGCCCTTGCAACACACCCCACAAATGCATCGCCCCCTTCGAATGCACGCACAAAATTTTCACAGACCTCTGTGATCATCCACACGTTCTGTGTGTAGGGTTGGCCAGAACCACATATATTTACGGTGTATATACGGTGTGTTTGGCAGGGAAACCACCAAAGATACGGTCACATACGGCGTGTATATACGGTTCTGGCCAACCCTACCTGTATGCCTTCCATTTCACCCTCTTCACCACGTCTCTTTAAACTGCACCTGACATTAAGCGGTGATGGTCAACTCTCACACACAAAACACTGCTGACTGATGACACTGATGATCAACTTGCACACACACACACACACAAAACAAAGGACAGCTTTTCAACTGCACTACACTGGCAACCAAATAAAACCCTCTGTGAAGAAAAAGGAATAGCCCCACCTTCCCATGCATGTACCTGTGCACGGGAGCGCTTAGGGGGCGCAGGCTTGGAGTTGTCTGCATCCTCCGTGTCTTCTGAATAGCCACGCCGCCTCTTGTCCGTCCCAGATCGTGATCTGCACACGTGACGTGTCAGGGCTTTGCGTGACAACCCCTCGTAATCAATTGCAAGGAATATAATTGTTTTAATCCTCCGTGTCTCCTGAATTTCCACTGAGTCGCCTCTTGTCCGTCCCAGATCGTGATCTGCGCACGTGACGTGTCAGGACTTTGCGTGACAACCCCTCGTAATCAATTGCATCGGATATAATTGTCTGAATCTTCTGTGTCTCCTGAATAGCCACTGATTCGCCTCTTGTCCGTCCCAGATTGTGATCTGCGCACGTGACGTGTCAGGACTTTGCGTGACAACCCCTTGTAATTAATCGCATTGAATATATTTGTTTGAATCCTCCGTGCCTCCTGAATTGCCACTAAGTCGCCTCTTGTCCGACCCAGATCGTGATCTGCGCACGTGACGTGTCAGGGCTTTGTGTGACAACCCCTCATAATCAATTGCATTGAATATAATCGTTCAAATCCTCTGTGTCTCCTGAATTGCCACTGAGTCGCCTCTTGTCCGACCCAGATCGTGATCTGCGCACGTGACGTGTCAGGACTTTGCGTGACAACCCCTCATAATCAATTGCATTGGATATAATTGTTTGAATCCTTCGTGTCTCCTGAATTGCCGCTGAGTCGCCTCTTGTCTGCCTCAGACCATGGTCTGTCTATGACGTCAGTGATGTAGGCGCCATTGAGATCAGCCCCCTCCCCTCCCCTAGCGTAGATACATACATACATACCTCCTTAACCCAGCCCTATACAAAGACTACGCTTGTGTCCACACACTCACAAACACGTACACACACACACACAAACAACAAAAAGGCTCACCTGGGGGCACGCCCTCCGCCTTCTCCTCTGGTGCCCGAGCTACGTACACGCTGGGGGGGAGGGGGCATGCGTGCAATGTCATCATCAGAAGCCTCAGGGTCTCGGCCGTCTATGAGAGCCTGCTGGCGTGCGGCCACTGCTACCTGTGTGTGTTTATGTGTGCGTGTGTATGTGTGTGTGTGCGTGTGTGTGTGTGTGTGTGTGTGAGCACCAGCACATATGTGTGCATCTTTACAGAGGTTGATCTGCAAATCGTTTTGTAAACAAGGATGTGCAGACATGCACGTGCATACACACCAAATGCTCACCTGTGACTGCTGCTCTGCACTGCTAGGCCTAATGCAAACTATGGGGATCGATGGCAAAACGCGAACATACACGCTCTCTCTCTCTCTCTCTCTCTCTCTCACTCTCACACACACACGCACACCTGCTCTGCTGCAGCCAAGCCCTGTGCAAGGGACGGATTGCGCTTTGCCTCTTCACCAGCAAGCTCAATCAGGCCCTTGGTGCCCTGCAACACAAAGGATAAGACGCGCCCAAAAGGTAAGCAAACGTGCATGTCCTGCAACACATTTAAATGTCCTGCAAGCATTAGCATGTCCTGCAACACATTAGCATGTCCAGCAACCATTAGCGTGTCCAGCAACCATTAGCATGTACTGCGTCACATTAGCATGTCCTGCAAGCATTAGCATGTCCAGCACCCATTAGCATGTCTTGCAACCATTAGCATGTCTTGCAACCATTAGCTTGTCCTGCAACCATTAGTATGTCCTGCAAGCATTAGCATGTCCTGCAACACATTAGCATGTCCTGCAAGCATTAGCATGTCCTGCAAGCATTAGCATGTCCTGCAACACATTAGCATGTCCTGCAAGCATTAGCATGTCCTGCAAGCATTAGCATGTCCTGCAAGCATTAGCATGTCCAGCAACACATTAGCTTCTTCACTGCGGCCAAATTGAATCTGCTGGAGATGAGGCTATAATGTGTTGCAAGCCGCTGTTGCATCCTCAGAAGTAGGGTTGGCCAGAACCCTATATATACACACCATATGTGACCGTATATTTGGTGATTTCCCTGTCAAAAATCCCGTATATACAACGTATGTTTATGGTTTAACCCTACTCACAAGGGACAAGCTTCAACATGCCTCAAATGCCCTGCCACGCATGAATGAGCGACATGCCTCAAATGCCCTGCCATGCATGAATGAGCGCAGTCAGAGCGGCGAAGGAATGGCCATGTCTTGTTATCTGTCATCTGTTGTCTTCTTATCTGTTATCGCCTTCTTATCTGTTATCGTTATCTGCAAAGGCGTTATCTTCAGCGGCGAACAAATGGCCATGTCTTGCAACACGTTCTCTCCACCATTTTGTTGAGCTACATCAGCCTGAAGTACCCGGCAACACAACAATAATAAACACATCTTATTTTGTCTTGTGACACCATCTTATTTTGTTTTGTGACGCACCCCATCTGATTTTGTCTTGTGACACACCCCATTTCCTAGGAGCGGAAGGCGAGGCACACAAGTGACCAACAGGAAGCACTCGATGGCGAGCGATTGCCCAGCAATTTCAACCTGCTCACTTTCACAGTTTACGTGTAGGTGCTTGGGCAGCCACACCGCCTTCAGCCACAAAGCTATGTGATTGTGTGTGTGTGTGTGTGTTTGTGTGTGTGTGTCACTTGGAAGTTGTCTGCATCATGAAAAATGAACACCAGTGGCTGAAGACCCACTCGTCCTTAACACGTACACAGGTGCTCTGAACAGCCACACCACCACTAATAACGGCACGGCATGCTTTAGGAGGTACCTGCTCCTTTGACAAGAGTGGACTTTATAAACAACTGCTCGTCTTTAGGGTTCTTAATTAGGGTTGGCCAGAACCATTTATATACGGTGTATATACGGTATTTTTGGCAGGGAAATCACCAAATATACGTTCATATACGGTGTATATATACGGTTCAGGCCAACCCTATTCTTAATCAATACGTACATTGTATAAGGTGGCAGCACGTACCTGCTTAAAATTGGCTGAACATTCTTAGGCAGCCACACCACCTCGAAAGCGTTCAATTATATGCTCAAAATCCTCCAAAAAGCAAACGCTTTCTCCAGACAAGTCCCACCCGCTCGCCCTTGAGGTACATGCGGTGCTTGGGCAGCCACACCAGCTCACACTAAAAAGCATTCCATGCCACTTTATAGAGTGCGTTTGCATCCTCCACAAAAGGCTCACCTGCTCGCCCTTGAGGTACATGCGGTGCTTGGGCAGCCACACATGCGCCGCCGCTTGCACGGAGTGCATGCCGAGGTGCTCCTGGAGGGCCTTGATCTTGTTGAAGACTTTGCCGCACTGCTGCATGGGTACGAGCTTGCTGGTGGTGGTGACCAGGGGGGGGTCTCGAAGTGGCTGCTGGTGCTGTTCGTCTGCAGCAGGGATGCTGCCTTGCTGAGTGCCTCCTTTCCCTGTGTGTGTGTATGTGTGTGTGTGTGTGTGTGCGCGTGCGTGTGCGCACGTGTGTGTATGTGTGTGTGTGTGTGTATGTGTGTGCGTGTGTGTGTGTGTGTGTGCATGTGTGTGTGTGCACACGTGTGTGTGTGCGCGTGTGTGTTCGGGTGAGACGGCTAGTGTGCGTACGTGCATGCACGCACGTGCGTCTGCGTATAAAGCCCTGTGCTCAGAAAGCAAACCTTCACATACCGTCCCTGTTCCTGTTGCCCCAAGATTGCGTACTCAATGAGAAATTTGGCCTGTAGCATTTTTAAATGTACCATTCATACTGTACCGCGTCGACCATGTCGTCATGCACTGTTGGGACCAAGGTTGTTCAGTTCGAGGTTCGGCCAAAAGTTCGGGTTCGCAAACTTTCGCGCATTTAAACAAACTTTATAAGTGCCGTTCGGAGTTCGGTCATATTTGACGAACTTTTGAGAGTTCTTCAAACGTTACAGCATGCATCTGTCAGAATTTCAAGAGACAGCAGCCCCCCCCAGTTCAGTCCCACTCTTTCCTTGCAGTAAAAGTAACATGTTCAATGATTTATACATGAAATATTATCTGTAATCTGTATCAGGCTAGAAAACTTCTTTGGTCTAAAGGCAAAACTTGTCACACGATTCTGAACTGCTAAGGACTTGTACAACGTGGCACTGCACCTGAAGTTTCCTTCTATTTCTGCTCTACAATGATGACATGGTCCCATTCCGGCCCCCTTTTTCCCCCAATAATTATTTATAAACATACACAACTAGTTGGGGAGATTTGAAGGTGGGGGGAGGAGTCCAAGGGCCCGTTTCCTAAAATTGCACATCGAACCCTTTGAACAGTTCGAGGGTTCTAGAACTTTCACGAACTTTAACAAACCCATGCTCCTAATAAAACGAACTGAACAACCCTGGTTGGGACGGTATGAAGCTTTCAAATGACGGTGTGAAGCTTTCAAAATGACGGTTCAGACCGGGTCCAGACAGTCAAAGTACGCCGTCCACTGACAGCCAGACCGTATTTTGACATTCTGTACTGTCAGACTGTATTTGCACAGCCCTGAAACTCATGGTATGCATACGCGTGCACTCCTGGCACGGGGGGCCTCCATGTGTTTTCATGCATGCATGTGTACGTAAGTAAGCAAGTGTGTGCATGCAATCCTGACGTGTGGCCTACTCATAGCCCCACACACACACCTTGTTGTTGCCCCTGTTCTTGTTCCTGCTGCTGCTGCTGCTGCTGTTCCTGGTCCTGTTGCTGCTGCTGCTGTGTTTGTTCCTGTTGCTGCTGTGGCTGCTCTTCCTGCTGCTGCTGTCCATGCTGCGGTAGCTGTGGCTGTGGCTGATCTTGCTGCTGCTGTGCTTGCTGTGGGGCCTGCTGCTGCTGAGGCTGTGCGTGGTGTGTAGTGAGTGGAAGGTGGGGCTGAGGCAGAGAGGCAGGGGGAGCGCGGCAGCGGTTGCAGCGTATGCCTCCATGCACGAGCGTGGCTTCAGAAAGGTTCACTGGTGGCTCTAGTGTGTTGACACTGAGCGAGAAAAGGCAGAATGTGGAATGTGGTAGGTATAAGGTGATAAGGGATCAGGATCGGGTAAGCGTCAGGTAGGTAAGAGGCGCGTGCTGGTGAAGTCAAGGTGCAAATGCGTGCATGTTCAGACTAGAAGTCAAGGTGCAAAGGCGTTGCATGTTCAGAATAGAAGTCAAGATGCAAAGGCGTTGCATGTTCAGACTAGAAGTCAAGATGCAAAGGCGTTGCATGTTCAGACTAGAGGTCAAGGTGCAAAGGCGTTGCATGTTCAGACTAGAAGTCAAGGTGCAAAGGCGTTGCACGTTCAGACTAGCCTGCTAGGAAATTTCTCTGTGCTGCGTATCGGACAAGTCTGCTAGTTCATATCTCTGTGTTGCGTAATCAGACTAGCCTGCTAGTAAATTTCTTTGAGTTGCGTGTTCAGACTAGCCTGCTAGTAGATTTCAGTGTGTTACTGCGTCATAAACAGAGGATTGGTGCAATTGTGTGGTGGGCCAAAACTGGAAAGTGACCAGGATTTAATAAATGTGATTCTATGCTCCTCAATTTTGCTTACAGGATCCACTGATCTCTGAAGTGTGCTATGTGACTAGGGACAGACGCACACTGACACACACACGCGCACGAAACATGCACATACACACACACTCATACAGACACGTTAACGCATGCACATCGGCAAAACACACGCGCACACATACATGCAAGTACACATACGCACACACTCACACATACACACTTACACGCAAGCACGCACACACACACACACTCACATGTGGTGGAACTCGCAGTTAATGCCCGCCACCATGTTCATATTCACAAGGTTTTGGGCACGCCACATGTTGCTGGAAGGCGCAATGCGGCGTGCCACCATCTGCAAGGACGCGCGGATGCGTGTAGGGTTGGCCAGAACCGTATATGTATTAAAAAGTCGCTTTTTGCATAGAAATAAAATTGGTCGCCCAATTTTATTTTTATGCAAGAATTCGCAGATCTTGCACCTCCTGTCGCGTTTTAAGACAATCTAAGATTTAATTTAATTGCGAGTTGGATTTTAAAACTCTATATGCACAGTGTAAATACTGTACTTATGGTCAGGAAACCACCAAATATACAGTCATTAACGGTGTGTATATGAAAATGCAATGCAGTATTTATGAGGTTCTGGTTTACAAGTTCCCGCTCAGATGCCCTAGAGGCATATACAGCAATGTAACCTTACTGTATAATTATGCTATTCTGGCCCGCCCTAGTAATATGTGGGTGTTGGAGAACTGCTCAACAGACACAGGAGAAAGCAGAAGGGCAATTATAATTTTGATGACAGGCGCGACGGTGCGTGCCACCATCTGCAAGGATGCGCGGATATAATATGTGTGGGTGTCGTAGAGCCGCTCAAAGTACACAGGAAAAAGCAGAGGGCCAACTATAGTTTTAATGAGAGACGCGGTACGGTGTGCCACCACCTGGGGCAAATGTGCAGAAGAGTCGTGTGTAGGGGTTTGAGGTCATGTCTAGAGCACAAAGAAAGGATACTGTACATTAAGAATATCACCGCCCCTGATTAACTTTTATTAAGGGGGCGGTGATCAAATTATAAAAATATCGAAAATTTTTTGGTCAATATTTTCCGATTATAGGGGGGGGAGGCGGTGATCGATTTGACTGTAAATATTTATTTTCTGGGGGGGCGGTGAGTACATGTACGTACGGTAGTAAGGGTTGGCCAGAACCGTATATATACACCGTATATTATAGTATATTTGGTGATCTCCCTGCCAAATTTCCGTATGTACACTGTATATGTGTGGTTCTGGCCAACCCTAGACATAGTGCAGCAACCTTGATGGGAGGCACGGTGCGCCGTGCTACTTTCTGCCAAAAAAATACTAATGACCTGTGTAGGGTGTTGAGGACAGCCCCTATCATTCACAACCGGACAATAAGGATCGGTAGGGGAAATCCTAAGCAGCAAGCTCTCTGAGAGTAATCTATTCAGTACGTGTGGAAATTGATGATGAGTACTAGCAGGTTGAGGATATGAAGGGCATCTGCCGGAGGGTGTGTCATGCTACACACATCTGCAAGCAGCGATAATGCACAACACGTAGGGGCTGTGTTGGACAACGCAGCGTAGGATTGTCTGGAATTAATCTGGAGTCTCGTCCAGTGTCATGCGTGCGCACTCACCTGAGTCCCTGTGCAGTGGCACAGCAAGTGCCTGTCCATCTACTATGCAGGTAGACTAAGACACAAACACTCACCCAACAGTTAAATTTGCATCCTCACACACACGCGCACATACGCGTGCACACACACACACACACACAAACACACACACACACTCTTTCACCTGAGTTGATATGCGGTGGCACAGTGAGCGGCCGTCCACTCCAGGCGCAGGCAAATTTGGAACCCCAGTGGCAAAAAGGGAGGCATCAATTGCTGCTCGAACCCCACTTATGTCACGTCCAGAGCGAGTAGTGCCCCTATTTTATATTGTGTGTGTTGTGTTTGCTCGTGTGTGCTTGTGTGTGTGCAAATGTGTGCAAGCACGTGTGTGTACTTGTTTATGTGTGTTCCATTTGAAGTCCGCTTTTACAAGCACACATGCACATTTACACACCCATGAAGTGTACGCACTATTACACCCATAAAGTGTACGCAAATTTACACCCATTAAGTGTATGCACGTTTACACACATATGACGTGTATGCACGTTTACACACATATGACGTGTATGCATGTTTACACAACATTAAGTGTATGCACGTTTACACACATATGACGTGTATGCACGTTTACACACACATGAAGTGTATGCACGTTTACACACACATGAAGTGTATGCACGTTTACACACACATGAAGTGTATGCACATTTACACACACATGAAGTGTACACAAATTTACGCCCATGAAGTGTATGCACGTTTACACACACATGAAGTGTACGCACGTTTACACACACATGAAGTGTATGAACGCTTGTTGCGCAATTATTTGCATGTGCATGCATGTTTATTATAAGGTCCGACAGTTTGCGGAATACTGCTCTTACAGACATATCACGCGAATGTGAGTAGAAGTGTGTGCTAGTTTGCATGGACACTGCTCCTTTAGACACATTGCTGATGTTTATGGTATTGTGTCAGAGGGTGTTAACATGCACAACAAAAGACGTGGTGCATATGAAGGTTCACCTGACAAAAACAATCCGTTTGACAGCACAAAAAACAATCAGTTTGATAGCATTAAACAACACAAACACAAACAAGTGTGGCACAAACACAAACAATTGTGGCAGGAAGGTGGGTGACAAAGAGAAACCTTTAACAGCACTTCAAACAACTCACGCCCTGCCAATGCCATCTGCTGGAGATCCTCGCTCTGCGTTGGCCTCCCTTCGCCGCTCAGCGCTGAGTGTATAAGTGTGTATATGTGTGTGGTGTGTGTGTGTTGTTTGTGTGTGTACGTGTATGTATGTGCAAGTGTGTGCGCATGTACCCGTGTGCCCGTAAAGTATGAACTTGCAATAAAATGCAGCAGACTCGAATTTCTGCTTGGTTGTGGACCTCTTTTTTCCACAGAGTTCCTGTCCTTGTTTCCTGTAGACCGCCACAGTCAGTCTTAGTTAGGGTGGGCCAGAACCATACATTTATACGTATATACGGTGTACATACGGTACATTTGGCAGGGAAATCACCATGCATCGGTCACATACGGTGTGTATATACGGTTCTGGCCAGCCCTAGTCTTTGTTCATAACTTTCCATGGCCTTGTTGTTCACCTTAAGCAGAACAGTTAGACTTTCCATCTGTGTCTGTAAGTACAATCAAACCTCAAAAGGATGTGAAAAACGACCCTTGTCTTTCATAACTTTTAACTCCTGAGCCTGCTCCGGGCAAGAATGAGATGCACTTTACTTGTTGAACAGCTCCTGATAAGTGTACCTTTTATGTCAACACATTAGAAAATACGTCAACACACTGGATGAAAACATCCCCTGCGAGACTAACTCCTCCTCCTCCTTTCTTCTAAACTTGTTCTCTATTTCTGAGCTTTTGGATTTGTTTGTGGCTGGCCGAGACCAGTCAGCAGCCGATCCACCAGAAGGTCACCCCCCCTTTGTAACCATTGAAAACATCTCCTGACAAAGTAGCATGTTACTGACATTCCTTCACAGAAGCGCACCACCACCACCACTTACATTCCTTCCTTAGCCGCAACACTTCACCTTTTTCTTTATATGTCAATGTATTTAATCCTTCTACCCAAAAACAGAGAGAGAAACGCAGGGCCTGCTCATACTGGGTATCCTCGCTGGCCATGAAGATGACGGCCGTAAAGGAAGGGATACCATAGAAAAAGCTCCTTTTTCCAAGAGGACTCTCCCCTTCCTCTTGATCCCAATTGATTTTTTCTTTTTGCAGTGGAGGAGCTTCACGGTACTCGGTACCAAAGTGGCTCCTTTTCTTCGATTAATGTGGGGAGTGGCTTTCACTGCCTGCGTAGTTTTTTCTTTTTTTCTTTTCCGTGGAGGAAAACCCAGATAGGCACTGAGATCCTTTAATTCATACTGAAATTTTGAAGTGTCACTTGATGCAGCACCTGCATAATATTCATGATAATCACATGAAAATTTTGAGGTGTCAATTGAAATGCAGCACCTGCATACGTTTTAATCCCCTTAATCACACTGAAGATTTTGAGGTGTAACTTGAATTGCAGCACCTGCATACGTTTTAATCCTGCTACCTACCTGCTTGTAGGAGGCAGTTGCTGGCCGATTGCACGGTCTGCCCTGGAAGTGCCGTTGCGAAGGGCTGGGGCAGAGCCATCAGCACGTGAGCCATTCTGTGTGTGTATGTATGTATGTATGTGTGTGGGGGGGGGGGAGAGGGGGGGGGCAGAGCCATCAGCACGTGAACCATTCAGTGTGTGTGCGTGTTTGTATGTGATCCACTCGTGTGTGTGTGTGTGTGTGTGTGCATGTCATGAATCTCGACCCCTGCACAGAAAGACGGGTTCCCATAGGCTCAGTTATAATCGACAAAACTGATAACAAAGTATAACAGACTACCACAAAGTATGACAAATTACATGTTAATGGCCACTCTAGAATTGCTCAGTGTGTAGCCTGAGAGGAGGACAGTATCGATTAAACATTTGTGCAACACATACCATTCATTACACAAACTTGGGGTCCTAGGGAAATGCATATATTGCACACGACGTTAGGGTTAGCCAGAACCAAAAACTTATGCCGTGTATGACTGTATGTTCGATGATTCCCCTGCCGAAAATATTGTATATACATAGGGTTGGCCAAAACCATATATATACGGTGTACATACGGTATTTTTGGCTTGGAAATCACCAAATATACGGTGTATATATACGTATATATACGGTTCTGGCCAACCCTATATATACACTATCTATTTGTGGTTCTGGCCAACCCTTCGGTCGTATATACATCAAGCCGGAGGGGAGTTTGAGCAAAATGCACGAGCATCGGCCACGATACCATAAAAACAACGGTTTTGCTGCAACCACAATGCCATGGAAACTTCGGTTTCGCCACAACCACGATGCCATGGAACACAATGCCATGGAACAACGGTTTTGCTGCAACCACAATGCCAAGGAACACGATACCACGGAACACGATACCATGGAACACGATACCATGGAAACAACGGTTTCGCTGCAACCACGATGCCATAGAACACGATAACATGGAACAACAATTTTGCTGCCAGTTGGGTACAGTGCAAAATTGCCTAGAAACAAATGGCAGCCTCGCTGCAAGTGGTGAAATTGTCTGGCACATCCTCCTTGCGGTCAATCCTTGGTATTTGTGCAAGAGACGGTGTGGTATCTCTGCAAGGGACGGTGTGACTAGCTTATTTCTGCAAGGGACGGTGTGACTAGCTCGCTATCGTCTGCAAAGGATGGTGTGACTAGCTTGTGATCGTCTGCAAGGGACGATGTGACTAGGTTATGATTGTCTGCAAGGGACGGTGTGACTAGCTCGTACTCGTCTGCAAGGGACGGTGTGACTAGCTCGTACTCGTCTGCAAGGGACGGTGTGACTAGCTCGTACTCGTCTGCAAGGGACGGTGTGACTAGCTCGTACTC
>Ga0307945_1000564_pt1 | contig 26001 bp, 31 predicted proteins | sample OrgLakmetagen228_FD_201818 | JGI IMG/M metagenome (GOLD analysis project Ga0307945, IMG submission 201818) | Saline water microbial communities from Organic Lake, Antarctica - #228 | ecosystem: Environmental > Aquatic > Non-marine Saline and Alkaline > Saline | place: Antarctica: Organic Lake...
TGGCGTTTCCGGAACCCCTGCGACACGCGCGGGAAAGCGGTTATGAACTATACAAACCGCGTTTATCTTCAAGATGTTAGCGGGAATATGCAACCGAAAAACAAGATGGTGCTGCTGGAGAGAATCTAACCGGCGGTTTTGTGGTGTGTAAGTAGTTGTTTTTGTTTGATTTGTGTGGATGAGCGCTGGGGGCGTGTGTAGCAAAGAGTGTAGCAAAAAGTGGAGTCTGCGTTTGGATGGGCTGCGCGCGGGGAATATATACTTGGTATCGGCATTGACACAGTATAAGGCGCGCCGATCGCCCAGGAAATTTCCAATGCGCACAAGCAAGCAAAATCGAGAAGACAAGCGGTCAGAGCAAGAGCACCATGCTGAATATTGCTTTGCCCAGGCCGAACAGGAACAGCATGAGGCTGACTATCTGCATGAACTCGACCGCGGTCGGGGGGTCTATACGGTAGATATCGCTCGCGCACAAAATGCGGCTGCGCAATGGCGTGAAGCCGGTGAGGGGTGGCTGAAATGAACGAACCAACAGCATCGACCAACGAATTGATCCTCCGCCGCTCTTCCGCTACGCCTCTCGTTGCTACACAACAGAGAATCAGCATGGCGGGACTGTCGAAGCGAAAAGGGACATACCACCTGCGAATGAGAGTGCCGCGGCGATACGACCCGCTTTGGGTCGGCGTGGAGAAACCGCCGAAGGAGATCCACCGGTCACTCAAGACCGGCGACAAATCGGTGGCTCTCCAGCGGCTCCCGAGCGTCGAAGCGCACGTCATAGCTGAACTCGACGCACGCCTGGCCGGGCGTGATGCGCCCGGCTCAATCTCGCATTACGAAGCAATCGCCAAAATCGCCGCCGCGCACGGCTTTGGGTATCGGACTGCGCAGCAGCTTGGAGGCGGCGAATTGAACGACATATTGCGCCGCGCCGAGGCCCTGGTCGTCGGCGGAGAGAAGCCAGGCGGCGACGCGGCGGCGGCATTGCTCGGCGGCGTTGAGCGGCCCAGTGAAACGCTAATGGGAGTCGCAGAACGGATGCATGAGATCTGCGCGCTCGAGGTCAAGCACAAAGAAGGCAAACAGCTCCGAGTCTGGCGCGACCGATGGCTACGACCGGCCAAGAAAGTCCGCGAGTTGCTCGGTCACGATCCGCAGCTCGACAAGATCTCCAGGACGGATGCGATCGCTTTCAGGGACGCCCTGAAAGACCGGATCATCGAAGGTGACATGCTGGGGAGATCCGCGCAGACCGAGCTTCAAAATCTGAACAAACTCTGGCGGATATATCACCAGCACTTGGGCTACGACAGCATTGAAATGCCGCCTTGTCCTTTCCGAGAGCTGACAGAAGGAATGTCAAAAATGGACCCAGACAATCGCAAGCACGAAGTTCCGCTCGAGTTCGTTGAGGAGATTGTCAGGCCTGGCGCAATGGATCACATGAACGACGAGGAGGCGGATATCACCCTGGTCCTGGCCGAAACCGGCTGCCGGCAATCGGAGGTCACCGATCTGCCGCCTGGCTCAATATTCCTCGATGCCCCGATCCCGTTCGTCCGGATCAAAAACGAAACCGGAAAGTTTGCGCGCGAGATCAAAAACAAGCACTCAGAGCGCGATGTGCCCCTGGTCGGCATTGCTCTGGAAGCGATGCGCCGCCATCCTGAAGGGTTTCCGCGGTATCGAAATACAGGGACATACTCTGCCGCCGCGAATAAGGCGCTTCGGAAAATACTCCCGGACGGCGTCACGATCGGCGGTTTGCGTCACTCATTCGAGACCAGGTTGAAAAATGCCGGCGTCGATAGCGACGACCGCGCCGAGCTGATGGGGCACTCTGTGAAGCGCGCCCGTGGCCGGGAATGGTACGGTGACAGCATGCCGCTGGAAGTGCGCCAGCAGCACATCGAGAATATCGCAATCAAACCCCGGCGCGCCCTGCCCGCTCCCGGCTGACGCGGCGCGCCCGCTCGACGGCGGACTCCCGGGCGGCGACGGCCTCGATTTCTGCCTCGAGGCGCTCAAATACGGGCAGATATGCCGCGCCGTCGGGTCTTTCAGAGACCATTCTGGCAACAAATTCATATGCTTTGGCGAGGCGGGTGAGGTCGGGTGTGTGTTTCATGGTCAGGACATTGGTCACCGCGTTTCAGCGGAAGCCGATTTCGGACTGGTGTTGAGTGAGTGCCGGCTTGTGGGATTTTTGCAACTACCAGGCATGTGCGATGTTCTCACTGTCTTGCGCTGCCTGGGCACGGCGGGTGCGGAGCTCCTGGGCGTACGAGCCTTCTCCGTATCTTTCGAGAAGGTGGTCATAGGGTATCTGCTGAATGTTGAATCCGCCGTCGCGCACATCAGTAAGAAGTGTGAGGCCAGACCACTCATGTGCGCCGGTGCGATGCGGTGGCTTGAAGCAACCTGCACAGAGCGCTGAGAGAGGGCGCCGGCCAAGCACTGGGCGCTGGTCATAGCCGAACGAATGGGAATGTCCGTAGACTACGCTCCTGTGGGTCTTGTTGAGAACCGTGTTGACCGTCGCGGCCTTCCGGTTCACGCCGCTTTCGAAGTAATGTGAGAACAAAACGCCACCGATCTCGACTGCTTTCAGAAATGGATGCCAGATCCAGCCCTCCTCTTCGGCAACCTCAGCCAGGTAATCGTGTCCGAGCAGCTCTGTCTCTGGTATCCTGCGCCACCGCTCTTCATGATTGCCTTCAAGCATCAACCATTGCGGATTGTATTCCCGTTCGCGATGCCGGGCCCGGCGATGCTTTTCATTTTCGGAGACAACGGGGCGGCGTAGAGTGCGAAGCGCTTCTCGGAATGCTTGGCCATCGCGACGCAATGATTTTCCGTCGAATGCTTGGGCGGCGCGGGGCTTGTATGAGTTCAAGCTATCGAAGTCCCCGAGATCTCCGAGATTAAGAACGACGTCGGGCTTGAGATCGAGGATCAGTTTCCCGGCTGCGGTGAGCCGGTCCCAGTCTGCGGCCATCTCATTCGGTCTCGAATGCGCATCTGGTATCACCAGTATGCTCTTGCCAAACTTCACCCGCCCCATTTTCGAGAGGTCCATCGCCGGCCTCCTTTTTATTGTTTTCTTTCAGTGGATTTAGGGAAAAAATCACACATACAAAAATCAGCCTGGAAGAAAAGAATTGAGGGTTTCGACACCGTGGATTCCGAGCTTGATGGCCGCGACGTATGCGAGCCAGATTGATATGATGAGAGCCAGGCGGATCATACGCGCGCCTTGCGGAACGCCGTCGATATCAGGCGCGGCCACTCCCATACCGCCGGAAGAGCAAGCGCGAACAGGATGATGAGCCAGATGGGCACCTGGTTGTTGTTGATCACGCCGACGTTTTCAGCGCCAACATCCGTGTCGCCGGTGTCCTGCCGGTTGTCTTGTTCGAGCTGCTGAATCGCGGTGTCGCGGATCACGGGACCGGAGATCTCTGTGTTGCGCGATGAGCCGATCGTCTTGCTGTTTGTCTTTCCGATCTGCGCGTCGACAGATACGCCGTCAGAGCCGCCCAAGGCAGCACCGGCGACTGTCTTGACGGCGGTCTCTGTGATAGAGCCGCATGATGCCAGGAGCAGCGCCAGGGAGAGGGCCAGGGCGCGGGTCACTTGTCGTCCTTGTCAGGCAAGATCCTGTCAGCGATCCGATCCGCGAGGCGGTCGGATCGGTCTTCAAGGATGCCGAGGGTTCGAAGGGCGATTTTCACGAGGAAGCGTGAAGCAAATCCGGCCGCGCCCATGATCGCTTGTGGTGGCCACCCGGGCGCAATGCTTGGGGCGGCTTGGCCGGCAAGAATACCCGCAAAGGCTGCCACAAGAATGGTGATCCACCACGCCTGCCGCTCGCGACTTGTCAGCGACCCGTGGCGGAAATGCGCCGCAATGGCGCCGCCTGCGATCGCAAGGACGACGCCGCCGATAAACTCTGCGCCCGACAGGGTTAGACCGAGACCGGTCATCAGCAGAGCGAACCAATCTCTGGACGCGTCGGCGGCCGTTCTACCGGCTTCCTTTACCGCAGAAGATGCGATCTGCCGGGGCGTCATCGCAGCCAATCCTTGGTCCTGACATAAAAGCCAGGGCATTCCTTGGTGTCGTATTCATTGTGGCCGCTGACCTTGCGCAGGTCGGTAAGCGCTGCCAGTTCGCGCAGGTAGCCTTTCACGGCAACACGCTGGGCTTCGGTGAAGTAGTCTTCGAAGCAAGTGATCCCGGCGTGCGTGCGAACAGGGATCATGCAGATGTGGATTACGCCGCGATTGTGGCCGGCGACCCCTGCCCCAATCTCGTAAAGCGACCGCAAGCGTTTACCGTTGTCGTGCAAGATGCGGCCGTCAGGCGTGCAGATCCGCTGATAGCCGATCTTGCGCCAGCCGTTGTCGCGGACATGCCAATCCCAGAAGGCTTCGAGTATCTCCTCGTCCGTCTTGCCAATCCACCACTCGCCAGGCGTGGCGGCAGTGTGCAGACAGGCTTCATGGACGGGGTGTTTTGCTCTTCCCTGGTAAATCATGCCAGACCTCATTTCCTTTCCAAGGAAATGTGGCCCGGCGCGTTTTCTCGCTTTCGAATCCCTGCCTTACTTGACCTCTTTCAGGGCCCGGATGTCGTCGAGAAGCGGATACCCGAGTGACCAGGCGGCGTCCGACAGATCGCGGTAAAAGATATCCCGGCCACCATCGACCCAGCCAATACGGCGGCCGGCTTCAACCGCCAGGACGCGCCGCGCGGAGGCAACAGCAGCGGCCGGCTGATCCGTGCCAGATGCCCAGACAGAAAGGCCGCCTGCTTGCATGGCGCCTGCTCTATCGACCGCAAGCCACTCGCCCGGGCGGCGCGCGTATGCAAGCCAGTGATCTTCGCCGAGGCTGGACTCCGCGGTGAGGCCGCCGGCGGAAACGCTCACGACATCCCCATTCGCCAGGACGGCGGCGGGCGTCGGCGTGGCGAAGAGCTGGCGCACCAGGGCACTGGCGGTGTGCTGCGACCAGGTGGTGCCGTTGTCGCTGGAGATCGCGATGTCCGTCCCAGCGGCAATGAGTATTGTATCGCCGCGCCCTGCCAGGAAAACGGGCGCGAAGGGCACCGAGCCCAGGGCCGTGACCACGCCATCTCCATCCACAGCATGCAAGCCATCGACGCACGCCACCAGGTGCCGGCGGTCGAGGTGATCCGATGCGACCGCTTGGGGAGCATCCGCATTGGTCTCCTGCACATAGGCTCGCACATTGTCGAAATATGCCTCGGATCCCGTGCCCTCGAGCCGGATCCGGACCCGGCGCTTGCCCTGGAAATTGCCTTTAATGCTTAGGGTTTCCCATGCGGGCCGGTTTGCAGTGACGGTGCCGAGAGTGACTTGGCCGGTTTCGTAAGCGTTGTAGAACGCGGTATAAGAGCCGGCTGTAATATCCACTGACCCGGTCAAAACTCCTACATTTACCGAGCAAGGATTTGCAGAAGTCACAATTCCCGCATGACTATAGTTGTTCGGATACCTAACTTCTGCACCATCATAATATTGATTTGCACCTGGGAGATTGTCGAACTCAGCGTCTGAGCCAGGAGGAAGAAGAAGTTCAATAAAGTCGCCGTCCAAAACGCCGAAACTATCGTACCTGCTCAGACCGACAGCGATTAGCCACGGGCCGTTATACGCCGTTCCGTCAGTATAGCGAAGCTCAAGCGTGCTCAAGCCTTCGCCAGAAGAAGTCAGACCGCCACCGCCGCTGACGACGTGCAAATCGAGCTGCCCGCCGTCGGGCGCAGTTGCATAATTCACGACAAGTCCGCTTGTAATGTTGCCGTTCCCGGTCAGCTGCGGTAGCGCTTCTGTCACGACGACGGAAAGCGTCGCCGTGCTCGTCCCGCCCGCATAGGCATCAGCGGCGATGACCACCTCTTCTGCATCCCAGGCGGGAAGTTCGAGCGTCTGCTCGACCGCGTAGTCCTGACCTGTCAGATACCACTCGCCGCCCTGCTGCGCGGGGGCCGAGGTGTCGATAACCTGGGGCGCGCCGGTCTCGGTGCTCCATGCCGTCAGGTCGGCGCTCTCGAAGCCGCCGTTCGTCAGGCCAATGTCGATATCGTCCTGCACAGAGAAATCCAGCCGATCCCAGCCGCGGGTATCGCGAGAGAAATGCGCTCCGGACGCTGCCAGGATGACGAAGCCGTCATTCTCCAAGGCGGAAATATCCGAGCATGCATTGAGAGGCACTGGCGTGTGTGTCCATGTCGCCCCGGCGTCGTTCGAGCGGTTGAGCGCATCGGAGTGCAGTGCGACCAGGGCACCGGTGCCGGGCGCGGGCTCTACGGGATCGAGGGGCGTCGTGCCATCGACCGGATCCACATACGGCGCATCAGGCTCGCCATCTTCAGGCGCACCATCTTGGATATCTTCGCCAGAGGTCGGAAGCTCTGGCAGGTCCGGCGCATATTCGTAATCGTAGGAGTAATCCGCCACATCGCGCTCACGGATCGTCACCCGGACATTGAGCGTGGCTGGGTCGACCGTCTTCGTCTGCACTTCGAAAAGCTTGTTGCTGTAGCCATTGTTCGCGCTGGACCATGTGAGCGTGTCGAGCGGGAGGATACCCAACGCGTTCGGCGGCAGCGTCAGCGAGTGGATTGTCATCCGCCGATTGTCGAGCAGCATTTCCTGCATGAGGCGTTGGACCTGCCTGCGCTCTGTCACCGTCGGCAGACGCAGCTCGGCGATGAGACGGCGTCCACCGTCTTCGGCCTCAAGATCCGCGCGGTAATAGGGCGCGGCGTCCCTCGCCTGCCAGTTTTTCTGGGGGTTCAGGTAGCTCGCGTGGAGCCCGTTGTATGTGGAATTCAGCCCGCGGAAGGGCTCGAATTCGCGGGGATCCGAGGCGATGATGCTCTCATCGGTGAAGCTCGCGACCGGGAACGGTGCCGGGCCGACGCTGATATTCCACGCCCCGCCGCTTTCGGCGACGCGGCCACCGGCGGATTTCAGGATCTCGGAGACGACGTCCAACGGCTCCTGGTCGATGCTGAATTCTGTGCCGGCTCGGTAGCGCGGCTGGTCGCCCTCGGGGGTCGGAACGAGTTCATCGCACGTGTTCATCGCCGCGACCCACCGCCCGAGCGGCAGGTCGTCGAAGTCCGCGCCGACGCCGTAAACGGAGCCGTCTTCGAGAGCAATGCCGCGCAGGATATTGTAGACCATGACCACGGGGTTCTCGGTGTATTCCCAGGTGTCTTGGTCGCCCCACCGCTGGGGCCCGGATCCGCCTAAAGTGTCGTCCCGGCGCGGGTCATAGAGCGGCGCGCCCCGGACTTCGAAGCGCATTTTGGGGAAGCCCTGGAACTTCTCCGGGTCATACTTAAAGCTTACGACGGCGTATCCGACCCCCTTCAGGATGTGGTCAGGCGTCCAGGGCCGGGTGTATTCGTCGTAGACATCGACCAGCATATCGTCGGCCGCTGTCTGCGTGCCGTCATACCAGCGGAGCCAGGAGTTGCCGGCGAAGCGCGTGCCGGTTGCGGGAATGCCGTAATATTCGGGGCCGCCCGCGAACCTCTGCTTTTCGCCGTCGACGTAGACCCAATCCACACCGGTTATGCGGAAGTCGCTCAAGTCGAAGACATAGTTCAGGAATTCGATTATATCGCCGCCATCGCGGCCGTGCGTCATCGGCGGGGCCGCGGCGTTTCCTCCAGTCGCATAGCGCCCCATGATTATGGTTTGCGGCTGGGTGCCGCCCGAGGTTGTGGCCTTGGCCTCGACCCCGCGCTGTTGGGCCTCGCCAGGGCGCGAAGAGAGGGCCGTGGAGAGGGCAGATATCGCAAAGGCGGCGGCGGTGCGCAGAAAGAAAGCTCCGACGGCGGTCGAACCGATCCAGCCCAAGGCGCCGGAGAAAAGACCAATCGCGGCGCCGAGCGGCGCGGCGTGCGCGGGCGCGGCGGTGAGGCAGAATATCAAGGTCAGGATAGGGAGGTGTCGCATCGTCATTCCACCTTGAATGTCCGGGAGGCCGCCGTGAGCGGCAGGTATCCGAGGGTGCGGAGCGTCAGCACACAGACCTGCGCGCCGAGCACGCAGCCGACGCCGGTTTGTCCGCCCTGGCTGACCAGGCATAGGTCGCCGGGCTGGGCTGCGAAGACGGGGACCTCGGGGAACTGTTGTTCTATGAAATCGACCTGGTCGGTAAAGCCGTCGGCCTGGAGGAGTGCGAGGCCGCCCGCTTCATCGGAATACTGGCCGCGGTAGGGAGCCGCAGGGTCATCGCCGCGCACGGCCTCGACCACATCCGCGCCGAATGTGCTGCAGTCATGCGTGCCGTATGCGAAAGGCGTGGAGGCCTTCGCGGCTATGAGGTTTTGGAGGCGGGTGCGCCAGTTTGGTAATCTTGCCATACCGGGGAAATGTGGCCCCGGCGGCGGTTGCGCTTACTCTTCGGCAGCGACGCTCTCAATCTCTGAAATCGCATCACCTTCGGTCATTGAACCCCGCGAAGCATACTCTTCAGCCAGGATATCGATTGCCCTCTTCTTTTCGACGAGATCGTGGAATATTGGAGCGTTCAATGCGTCGACATGATCTACCAGATCTCGGGCAGAGATAAGCGAGTCTTTGACTGCTTTCGGAAGCGTTGCCCCCGGCTCCCTTTCAAGAAATCCACCATCTACGCGTGTTGCTATATATTGATGCGTGGGGTGACTTTGCTTGATAGAAGAGTCTGCTCGGAAACGAAGCTTTTGAAGAGCTTTCAAGCGCGCTATTTCGACTGCATTCATTTGAAAAACTCCACCATTCCGATATGTTTTGAGGGGGCTAAAGACCCTTCGAGCACAAAGCCGGAAGATCCCATATGCACAAAAACTGGCTCAACCCAATTATCTGCTTCAACATCAATTGCAGAGACACCATAAACGCCGGTGATGCCCTCCTGCCCCATATTTCCCAAAGTCTGATTGCTAACCGTTTCCTTGATAACGCTCACTGCCCGTCCACCAGAAAGTCCCTGCGTTAATTCATGGAATGATTGTCTGAAAATGCGGCAGCCTTCGGGAAGGGTGATCCTTCCGGTTGCACTATCAAGAGACCCAACTTCACCGGAGGTGAGTTTGTAAGAGCAATTTGTAAGATACTTGTTGAAAGCAAAACGCTGCGTAACAAAATCTGCGTCTCTTTGGATATATGCGACGCCAAGCAGGAAGCCGCCGCCTCCACCGCCATTGCCGGCGGCCTCATTCGGATTTATCGGGTAATACAGCATTCTTCTCTCTCTCTCTCACACACTCCTGCTCAGAATATGTGGCCCGCGGCTTCAGTCCGCGTAATATCCTCTGTCGTCTTCCTGCCCCCACTTGACCTTCACTTCGCTGGCCATATCGGCGTAGTCCCGCCCCCGATCTGTCTCCAACCTCAACCGCTGCGAGAAAGGCCCCTTTTTCGCCGCGATCGTGCGGGTTCCTGCCCTGGCGGATGATGCCAGGTTGAAATCAACCGTCGGAATAGCGCCATAATCCGTGGGCTTTTCGCGGATCGGGGCGTCTTCCACCCACCCGCGGAAGGCGCGCGCCGTGTTCACCAACGCGCCCGTCTCCGGGTTGAACAGAGCGAGGTGGATCTCGACCGGTGCGAGGCGCGGGTCATATTGCAGAACAGCCGCCTCGACCTCGGCAGACACCATCGAAAATTCGACGCGCTGGTATTGGATGTCAGTGCCGGCTTCATACTGAAGCTCACCGATCCCGAGCATTGCGCCGGCGCCGATGTATTGCCGCTCTTGCCCGGCGATCACGACATTTATCTCGTCCGCGTCATTGCAGAAGCCGGAAGTTTCGACCTCGTCCGTGTCGCGGTTACGACCCGAGATCCACACAAGCCAGCGCGGAACGACCACGCCGCTTTGGAGCTGCTGCTGCATGTCATTCGGGATCAGCATCGCGTCACCTCAAGGTTTGCTGGAATTCGAAAGAGAAGCCGTCAGCCACCGCGAGGCCGATCTCGGACGCCTTGAAGCTGCCGGGCCGGATGGCCGCTTTGCAGAACGGCTTTACGAGCGTCACCGCAGCACCATCCGCGGCACCGAGGCGGATCGCCGGCACGACCTGCACCTGCAGCTCTCCCGCGGCATCGGCCGCTCCGGAGACAGCGAAGATCTGGTGCAGGGCATAGCGCGTGGGTGATGCGCCGTATGCGAAGGAGAAATAATCCCCGGCACGCAGATCATACCCGACCGGCAGACCCTGCAGCGTCACGACATCTGACCCGCCCGTCGGGGATTTCAGGGAGGGCGTGGCCGCGCCCAGAATGGAGCCGTCCGGATCCGCAGCCGGGTATTGCGATTTCCAGGGCGAGAGGAAGAATGTCCGACCGCGGGTGCGCAGGGATTGCGCCAGAGCCTGTGCAGCGCGCTGGCCATCGAACGTATCCGGCGCTAACTTCACACTTCCGCGCCAGAGCCGGGGTCCGAGATCCGAAACCAGAACCTCGCCGCCGCCGTTCTGCGTATGCCGGACGTTCTCGGTGAGATCCCAGCCGAGCGCGCGCACGCGCAGCCCATCTGCGAAATCCTCCAGCGAAAGGGAAAAGGTCAGCAGGCTCATCCGCGCCTCCGGGGGTCCTGTTGATATGCGGCCATCCGGCGCGGCGCGCCGCTGCGGTCGTATTCCTCGAGGCCGGCCCTGGTGATCCGGACGGCTTCGGCTTGTGCCGCGTCGAGTACCCGGGCCTCAAGGTCACCGGACAGGGCCACTTCCAACCGGATCGGATCGTTATTCGCCATCTGCGCGGACTCGGCGGCAGAGAAGACCCGGGATCCGCCGGGGAGATTGACCAGCTCCGGGCCGCGCTCGCCGACCATCGACAGGCCGCCGGGAGCCATGCCGCCGTTCGCGAAGGCGGGGACGCCGCCGAAAATAGACCCCATTATGCTTCCGAGTCCGGATCCGAAGCTCCCGCCCATCGCGCCGTTGAACAGAGCCTTGAAAGCGCTCTGGGCAGCCATGTCAGAAAGACGATCGAGGAGACCAGAAACAGCATTGCGCGCACTGTCCGCGCCGCGCAGAACGGATGAGAAGACACCGGCAAGGCCGTCGCGCAGCGTGCCCATTGCGGACTTCGCGCGGCGGGCGGAATCGCTCATCCGGTCGATTGCCGCGGCGGGAGTCTGCGCGGATCCGCCGCCGGTTTCGGGCTTCGGCATAGTGGCAACATCTTCGAGCTTCGTGCGCAGATCCTCCAAAGCGGTGGAGGCTTTTGCGGTTCCGTTCGATTTCTTGATGATGTTCTGAATCCGAGCCCATTGCCGCTTGAGGTCTGGCACATCGAAAATCTTCGGCGCGGCGCGCGTGTCGGTCATAACGCCCTTCATGAACGCGGCGCCCGCCTCACGACCGGCCTGTTTTGCTTGTTCAGCCCAAGGGTTCGCGATCCGGCCGAAATCGGATGTACCAATCATGCCGATCGAAAGCTTTCCGCCGCCACCTGCCCAGTCGGGAAGGGCCGAGATCGCGGCATTCACGCCCGAAATCATGGAATTTACGCGCGAGTTGATGCCGTTGATAAGGCCCTCAACAGCACCGATCGTCGCATTCGCGCCGCCGACCATCAGGGCGCCCATTACTGCAGGCAGCTTGTCCCAGGTCTCCTTGACCGCGTTGAAAGCGCCCCGGAAAACACCAATTATGCGGTTTCCGAGCCAGAAGAAGGACTCGAACGCGTAGTTTACGACTCCCTTTGCCAGGTCGCCGAACAGAGTCAGCGTATTTCCGGTATCGCCCGTGGCTTGCTTGAGCTGCATGAATTGGTAGACGGCTTCGCCAAGTCCGACAACGATTGCGCCGATGCCCGTGCGAACCAGGGCGGCCTTGAATTTCTTGGTGGTGAGAGACGCGAGCGTGACCGCAGTAGCATACGCGCCAAAAGCCCCCGCCGCTGCGGTGACATATGCGGTGATCCGGTCGGCGTTTTCAGCGAGCCCAACCATGACACGTCGGAGCGCGCCGCCCTCACCCATCGCTCTCTGCAGCGTGCCTGCAAGGCGCTCAAAAGACGGCGCCAGTGCGCCGGCTACTTCGCCGCGCATAGCCACGAAAGAGTCCCGGATCCGGTCCGAGGTCTCGCCCATTTTCACGAGATTGGCGATCGCCGTGTTTGACATCACCGCACCGGCCTCTTCGGCCGCGTCGCCGAGCCTGGCCATCTCCTTGCCGTTGTTGCGCAGGAGGGGCAGCAGGAGCGTTGCATCGCTTGCCATCGCCTCCATGTAGAAAGTAAACTGCTGCTGCGAGACGCCGGCTTTTTCGAGGCTGGACACATAGAGCTGCAGGGCTTCGGGCCCGGACAGCTTTTCGAACTGCGCCGCCGTGACGCCGACCTTCGGAGCGATATTCTCGAAGAAATCCGCCATCGGGCCGCCGCCGGTGGCCATGAAATCGCCGACCCTGTCATTCACATCCCTGAGGATATCGGACAACTTTTCCTGATCGAGGCCGACGGTGCGGGTGGCGGCGCTCCACCGCTGAAGTTGCTTCGGGGTGGTGTTTGCGACTTTGCTCAACCGGTCAACATCGCGTGCCGCACTGACAGCCTGCGCGCCCATCGCGCCCAGGGCGGCCCCGGCAATGCCGGCTCCGGTGGCGATGCGCTGCATGTCGGCCCGCGCTTTTCCGAGAGAGCGCCGAGCGTTTTTCAGGCCCTTCTCGAATTGCGCGCTATTCAGGCTCAAATTCGCCCGAAGTGCGCCGATTACTGCTCCGACTGACATTCCGCTTCTCTCTTTGCCTTGGCCTGTTTCGCTATCTCTCGGATCCGGGCGAAACCTTCCTCGACGCTCACCTTCTCCGGCTTGTCACCCTCGAGGAGCTTCTCAAGCCGCGGCACCTTCTTCGCTCTCGAGAGCATCGCCGTGATCCATGCTTGCTCGATCCTTGCGTCTCCCTCGCGCTTGAGCCGACGCCCCTCCCCTTTCATCTGGCGGAAATACTGGCGCGGCGTCATACGCCAGAACTTGTCTTCCGAGACACCGACGGAGATCCCCGCCTCGATCATCTCGTCCCAGTCCCAGCTCGGAGCCCCGCGACTTACGCCGCGGGCGTCTCGTTTCCCGGCTCACCATCGCTTTCGTCGGCAGCGGGGAAGGCCGCTTCCATGGCAGAGTTGAACGCGTCCATGTCCTCGGACAGGATGTCCCCAGCGTCGGCGAGCGTCGCCGTCGGCTGGTGGCGCAGAAGAGCTTGGTGGCACAGGTGGCGCAGGTCGGAGATGCGCGATGTTCCGGCTCGTGCGCGGCCTTCGAAAAGGGCCCAGGAGGTGTCGGTCGCGTCCTCGAAACCCGCGATGGCGTTCATGTCCACGACGATCTTCCAGTCGCCGGACTCTGTTTTTGCGACGGCTTCACCGCGGATCTTGTTTGCCATTACACACCTCCGTCGGTGATTTCGGCGCCGATGCGCAGGGTGATCACAGCGACCTTTTTGTCATCCATGGGAATGTTGCGCTGGTAGGACTTGATCGTTGCCTCGAAGACTTCGGCGGTGCCGTCGTTCTCGGTGAGCTGAAGCTGCCCCGTCACGCCCTTGTTGTCGCGCATGAGGACGTCGATGGCGGACCCCGGCAAATGTTGGATCGTGATCGAAACTTCCCCGTTATCGACGAGGCCGGAGATGTATTCCTTTGCCCGATCGGGGCTTTCGAAATGCGTGACATCCACGTCATCGAAAGTCGGATTGGGGAACTCAACCCCTTCCATGCGCGCGAATTTGACGAAAGTGGTGCCGCCATCGACCGAAAATTCGGCGATAGAGCCGTGGCCGATATCGGGTGCTGTTGCAGGCATTTGGGTGCTCCTGGGTTTGGTTGTCCGTTACCCAGGAGATGTGGCCCCACGGCGCTCACCGCTCACGCGAGGCGCCAATGAACCTCGAAGTCTTGAGAAATGCGCCAGGGCCGTTCCGCTTCACCGGATCCGCCTTCGCGATTGTCGCGCTCAGCGACCCGGAAAGTCCCCATCACATTGCCCGATCGGTAGCCGTCGAGGGCGGTGCGGATCTGTCCGGCCAGGTTCGACGCCTCGCCGTAGCCCAGCGCATACACATCGACTTGGACGCGGCTCACAGAGGTCCCGTCCGGGCCTTCGAATGTGTGGCCGCCCTGGTCCGATGGAAGCGTCAGCACGACGCCCGGATACGGCGAGCCCTGCGGCCGGGCGCCCCAGTCAATCGGGGTGCCGGGCAGAGCGTCTTGGAGCATGGCGCGGATCTGTAGTTTCATCACAGTTTCCCTTTCCGCTTGAGCTGACGGCGGATCCCGGCCCACAGTTCCGTCTTGATCGTGTCGATCATCCGCCCGGTGTTCGCGTCCCAAGCGGGGCGCAGGAAAGGCTGCGCGGCGTGATGCTCCGTGCCGAATTCCTGGTGGTGGCCGTATGCACTGGCCTCATTTGCGACACCCACATACAGCTCGACATCGCCGCGGCGCCGACGCTGGACGCGCTTCTGCCTCTTGTTCAGCTTCGATCCGACTTTGATGCTGTCTGCCAGGACGATACCGTCTGTATCCGTCTCATCGCGGGGCGCATTCGCCGCCGCGTCTGCCGCCACTGGCTTCGCAGCTTTCCGAAGTGCTGCGCGAGATATGCGCTTCGACGCCTTGGGATCGCCGAGCCCCGCAAGGGCTCGGTCGAGGTCCTTGAATCCTTCGACTTTGAATTTCGCGCTCATGTGTCCGCACTCGCGCTTGCGGTGATCTCGAGCTTTTGGCGGCGGCCGATCTCTTTCGGCGGCGCGGCGATGTTGAACTCCAGCCCGTCGTAAATGATCCTGTCTTTCGCAGTGATGCTCCCGGCGGTGGAGGAATACCGAATCCGAAAACGGTGCGTGACATGCGCGGCCACTTCGCCCGCGCGCCAACGCTCACCGTCCGAGATCGGGGTGACCTCGGCCCACACCTCTGCAAGGAGCGACCATGTGACCGTGCCAGCACTGGTGAATCCGTCATCGGTCGCGGTGGCGCGTTCGATGCGGATCCGGCGGTCCATCTTGCCGGCGGTCATCTTGGGCGGATCCTGTGAAGACCAGCGATCGTCTCGACTGCCATCGGCAGAGTAATCGCGCTTTCTCCGATGACCACGGCCTCGCGGTTCTCGTAGAGGTGCGCGGCCAAGAGCTTGATCGCCGCCTTGAGATCCTCCGGCACCGCGGCAAAGCCCACGGTGTAGGTGATCTCGACGTTGTATTTTTCCTGATCAGTGAAAAAGGGCCATTCCTCGCCCGGGATCAGCCGAGCGGGACCGTTTCCAGCTACGGTGAAATCAGCCGCATCTTGAGAAGCGCCGTCGAATGAGACGCTGTCGATGCTCTGGACGTGTCCTCCCGGCAGATCAATCGGGGACTTACCGCATGGCAGTCTGCTCAAGCGGAGCTTTGCTGCGCGTGCAGGCATGAGGCGGCCAGTAAGCTTCTCGAGGTGACGCACGGCGGCCTTTTCGGCGGCCAGGATTGCCTCGTCATCGTCATTGTCATCACGACGCACGTGAAGGCGCATATCATCCAGCGGGACGATCGCGTTTGTAGGAGGATCTGATGGAATGAAATCGGGCCGCAGCATCAGCGCACCTCTTCGGATTTCAGGTAATAGAAGGGCCGCCCTTGGGCGGCCCTTACGTCAAACATTAGGCGGCGGGCGCGTTCTTGTAGACCCTGACCGCGTTTGCGTCGATCAAGTTGCCGCCGGAGCGGTGCCAGCCAAGGAAGCCGACCTGGCCCTTTTTGGTGTAGGCGCTGTCCGTGAAGCGGAAGAGCGTGGTGCTCATGACATCGCGGATGTAGTAGCCAGAGAAGTCACCGAAGGCGATCGACTTCGCGCCGGCGGCCGGAGCAGCCACATCGTTATTCACGACAATGGGGCGGTTCAGGAGGCGGTCAGGTGCGCCACCCGGATTGCCCTGCTCATAGCCCGGCACGAAGATCGGACGGCCATTGTTGTCCTTGATCTTGCGGATGCCTGACAGCGCGGCGTCACTGAGCATGAACGCGGCGTCCTGGCGATAAGCCTCGTCGATCGAGCTCTCCAGCGCCACGAGACCGTCGTAGTCGATATTCGTGCGAAGCGCTGCGCCGGAGCCCGTGTGACCCACCGTGGCGGCAGTGATCAGACCGCGCGGCTGGGCGGTTCCGGTGCCAACCGTGAAGAGACGGTTGGTGATCCGGCCAAGGCGCGTGATCAGGCGACCGCGGACAAAGCTCTCGATGTCGATAGCGCTGTCTTGCAGAAGCTCGATCGGGACGGTGACAACCTTGGACGAGAACTTGAAGACCGGCAGACCGACGGTTCCGAAGGACACGTCTTCATCAGTGGCTGTTTGGTTCTCTGGGATGATCTCGCCGATCTCGGCTGTGCCGTCGGAAGTCGGGAAAGACATCGCTCCGCCGCCTTCGGTCTGCAGGACCGTGGCAACTCCGCGCATTCCGCCGTACGCCTTGAGGGCATCGACGACAGAGCGGGCGACTTCGGAGTCGACGGTGAATCCACCCTCGCTGTCCACGCCCGTCGATTGAGCGTTGCGAACCTGCTCCCAATCAGTTGCGTTCAGCGCATTGTCACCGCCGCGCAGCCAACGCTGAAAGAGCTTGGTGCTCTCGCCGGTGTTGCGATCATGCCGCTCAGCAGCTTCGACGATCCGCTCTTCGCGGGTCTCGTCGGCGAGGCGCGAATTGACCTGTTCGATGCGCGAGATTTCTGCGTCGATGCGGTCAACCTCAGCCAGCCCGGTGTCATACGCGGACTGGTCTTTCTCGGTAAAATCGCCGTCCTTGTTGACGAGATCATGCAGCTCCTTGCCTTTTGCGGCACGCTGCTCACGGAGGCCTTGAATAGACTTCATCAGTTTTTCACTCCTACTTGATGACGGCCCGTCCATGGGCCTTGATTGCCTTCTCGTAGGAGATGTGTCCCGTAATGGAGCTTCGCTCACTAAAGACCCTTTTCGATCAATTTCACCCGACGCCGACGCTCAGCCATGATCGTGGATTGCTTTTGCGCCTCGACCGCCGGGGTTTCGATGACAACTTCCGTGGCGTTCGGGTCTTCCGCGCTCTCCCAGGTCTCCTGTGAGATGAAAGCGCTGGTGTCGTCAGCTTTCTCCTTGGGCTTTTCGACTTCCTGCGGCGTGTTTTTGAATGCCGAAAGGTCCCAACGGTTCTGCGTTTGCTGGGTGGACGCTTCGAGTGTCTCGTCGGAAAGGCCGTTTTCAAGAGCGGCAGCGGAGCCATACCAGGATTCCTTGCTCATCTCGAAAGCCCAGTCGACCTTGTCGCCAGCTTTGCGCCGGTAGGTCCCTTCGATCTCGCCGTCGATCTGCTCGAGCAGCTCGGCATCCTTGCGAAGATCGTGCTTGTCGCCCATCGAAATTGTCCAAGCGTCGTGGATCATCATCATTGCTCCGGGGACCATTACTGTGCGCGCGCAATTTGCTGCCAACACTGACGCCGCAGAAGCTGCGAGGCTGTCGACCTGCGCCGTGATCTCGCCGGGGTATTCTCGCACCGCAGCGACCATTGCCTGCGCTCCGAAAACCGATCCTCCGGGCGAGTTGAATCTCACGCGAACCGGGCCTCCGTCGCACTTATCCAGCGCATCCCAGAACATATTCGGAGAGATGCCACCAAGCCACATCGCTTCCTCATCATCTGATGCAAACGCATCATAGAACCAGATCTCGTTCCCTTCGGCCCGAAACGATCCCTTGTCTTTGTTCGCGAGACGAAGCTTGATTTGGTTCAGGTTACGGTTTCTCATCGGTGTCTCCGTTGTCAGTGTTTTCGTCTCCCGGCTCGAAGGCAGGAACAGTTTCAGCAGACCCGGAAGCGATAGGTTCCGGGAGATCGGCATTGCGAGGAAGGGAGATGAACTCACGGACCTCTCCTATTGTCATGAATGGTTGTTCCCCGGCGCGGCCCAGCGCCACCCGGAGGCTCTGGAAGAGCTCTTTCGTGTTTGCTCGCTCAAGCTCGCGCGTGTCGAATTCCGCCATGCGACGAGACTTCCGGAAGATCTTGCGGTTGAGCTCGGATTGGAATGCGTTCAGGTGATCCCGGAGTGTGAAGCGGACAAAGCCTTGCCCCATCTCGGATACGCCTGACCCCCAGCTCGTGGTCTTCTCGGTATGACCGACCATGAATGGCGGCACGCCATAGACGCGGCAGATCTCTTCCACCTGGAACTTCCGCGTCTCGAGGAGCTGCATGTCTTTCAGCGGCATCGTCAGAGGCTTCACCTCGAGGCCGCCTTCCAGGATCATGGGACGGCCAGCATTGCGCGCGCCCTCGTGTTCACGCAGCATCTCCTGGAGACTGGCAAACTGCTCTTCGCTCAGGTTTTGCTCTGTCTGCAGAGCGTAATCCGGGCGCGAGTTGTTCTTCAGAAAATGCGCGGCGAAGCGTTGAGCCTCTTTCGCGATCAGCGCCGGGTTGTTCATCCAGTGCTGAAGCGGCGAAAGCCCGCGCAGCCCATCGAAGCCAAGACCAGAGATGTGGATAACATCATCCTGATCGAGCGTCCGGATCTTGTTGATGTCGAGCGTCGTGTCGGGCTTTTCGATCGTCGGGTCGGGTGCGATCTCGTACACCAGGCGACTGCCGTCCGGCGATGCGATCGGTCGAACCCGGTCAGGGTGGATTGGAACGATTCCGATAACCCGGCCCGATCGGCTGCGCTTGATTTCGGCGTAGGCATTTCCGTGGAGCAGCTTTGATGCCACGAGGAACTGCCAGGCCGCTGCGGCCGTCCATCGCGGAGAAAACTCCTCGTTCAAGATCCACCAGTAGTCATGCCGGTAGTCTCGGATCTTGTCCCCGTCATCCTCACGCTTATAGACATGCATCGGAAGCGAGGCGATCGCGCCAGCGATTACCTGGGTGCATGCGAATACTGTCGAGATGCCCAGCGCGCCGCTCTCGGAGATCGACCCGCTGTCGCCTCCATGCACCAGAGAATTCCACACATCGCCGCCGCGACGGACCTTGCCCGAATCCACTGAATTGGATGGGGCGATCATTCGAGCGACAGACAGACGAAGAGTTGCGATAGCGTTCATGCGTAGCGGATCCTTGGTGTTCCTTTTGGAGATGTGGCCTCTGGCTCGCCGTCGCCGACAAGACCAGCGGCCATGGTCAGAGAAACCATTCCGTCGATGCGACCGGTGCTCTTGTGCTTCGCAGGCTTGCGATTGCCGGCGGGGTCTTTCTGCAAGCGCGTATTCGCCATGCACATCGTCAGGATCGGGTGATCGCCGTGGCGCAGGTGGTTATCCAATATGGCGCTTTCGAGCGTCCGGACTGCAGGCGACATCGAAATAAAGCCCTGGCCGAACTCGCGGAACAGGGCTTCATCCCCTTCGAGCTGATCCTCGGTGAAGCCTTCCTTCTCGAGGTATGGCCGGAAGTGCCTCCAATTGTATCGGTCGAAGGCCAGACCTTTCAAATTTGGAAGACCACCCACCAGCTCCCAGATCTGCTCAGCGACCCAACCGTAATCCACCGTGCGGCCCGGCGTGGTCTGCAGGAATCCTTCTTCCTCCCAGCGGTCATACGGCACGGCATCGGCATCGCTCTTGGCTTCTATGCCTTCGTGCGGCAGCCAGAAAGTCGGATGCACATGCCATCCGCCGTCTTCGTCAATCCCGACCAAGACCAGGGCGGTCAGGTCTCGCACCTCGGACAAGTCGAGGCCGCCGAAGACAGACAGACATTCAGAAAGAGGCTTGGGAGAAGCGGAGCATTCAGCCCAGATCGCCCGTTCGATAAAGGGCTCTTCGGCTGACACGCGTTGGTTCAAATACAAGTTGCGGAAGCTGGCTTGCTTTGAGGGCAGCCGCGCCGCCTCTTTCGCTTGCTGCAGCATATACTCTTGGTTCTGCCACACAGCCCACGCCGGGTTTGCCTCCTCCAGTGCCTCCCGCGAAAACGGATCCGGGTGGTCGAGACGCGCCCCATCGACCCGGACAACGATTGCAGGATCCTCGGATGCAATAGCGTTGTCGATCTCCTTTGAGAGCCATGCCCCGTCATTCGGCGCCTGGGTCGAAATCGCGACAATAAGCGGATCCTCTTGCGCGGCCGACCCGGACACCAGAGCTTCGATCAGGTCATTCGTCTCTTTCCGCTCCTGGCCCATCTCGTCGAGGATCACCAGGCGGGGAGAGAGTCCGTGCGCCGTCTTGCCGTCTTTCGACATCGCGCGGTAGTACGACCCCAGATCCGGCACCGTGATCTCTTTGGTGCTGTCCTTGATCGAGCAGTTGTTCAGCAGATCCGGATTCATCCTGATCATTCGAGACAGCAGCTTGAAAAGGATCGCCGCCTGCTCTCGTGCCATCGCGCCGGAATAGACCTCGGTCATCGGCGCGGCCTCGGGGCCGAGCAGGTAGAGCAGCGCGATCATTGCCGCTTCGACCGACTTCGCATTCTTCCGGGGGCGGCTGATGATGGCCTTGCTGACCGGTCCGCGGATGTCTTCCGGATCGCGGAATATCAAATCGAGGTCTTCGCACATGAAATCGGCGACCACGAGCGGCTTGCCGACCAGCTTGCCGTCCGGGATCTTGCAGTGATCTTCGAGCCATAGGATGTTGCGGATGGCGCGCTCCGACAGATCCATCGCGACCAAAGCCTCACGGCGCGCCAGCTTTTCGTGCGCACTACGCATCACGCATGCCACGGCTTTTTCGCCTGGCCGCCGCCGTCTTGCGGGCTGCGGTCTTTCTTGTGGTTGGTCAGGGCTTGGTTGGTGATCCGCAACGAGCGAGCGTGCGCCATGGCAGCACGGCCTTCGCGGTCTCGCATCTTCAGGAGCTTGTCGAGCGCTCCGACCTTTTCGATCGGCTCGCCGTCGCCGGCCTTCACCTCTTCAACCAGAGCGTCGAGCTCGCGCACCGACACAGTGTGCCGACAGTAGCCCTCGAGCGTACCGTGCGTCTCGGCCGGGAACCACTCCGCGGCGCAGGCATCCACGACGCGCCTCCACTCCTCGGCCTGCTCCGTTGTGAGGTGGTCAGGTGCCTCGGCACGGGCCGGGCCAATCGCGTTTTCTGCGACGATGCTCAGCGCCTCTGCGCTCTTTTTGCCCGATCTGCCTGCTTTGCCCGCCATGTCACTTCACCGAAATTGAAAAATTCTTCCCATTCAAAAAGAGTTGTGTCCCCGCATCCGGTCCCCTGTTGAAGGCTCTGAAGATTTGACCACCCCCCGCCTCGAAAACTCCAAAATTCCGGTGTTCAGTCAGTAGATGTGGCCTGGAGCCTTGCGCCGCGGACATAACGCCAACGCGGGATAGAGATGTTGCAGGTCAGTTTGCTCATTATTTCTCTCCTTGTGTGATCGGCCACCCATCCAGCCCGATCACCGGTCGCGTGCTTTTCGCCGCCATGGCTTCGCGCTTGGTCTTCTCGGCGTGGCATGGCGTGCAGATTGACTGTAGGTTCTCCAGGCTCTCATCTCCGCCGGCGGCTCTGTTGATGATGTGATCGACCTCTTTGGCCTCGGTCGTGCGACCCGCCTGCAGGCAGGGCTGACATAGGCGCATGTCACGACGCAAAGCAGCCACACGGCGCTTACGCCATGTGGCTCCATAACCGCGGCTATGTGCTGAACCCTGTCTGTCTTTCCATCCGCTCATACGGAGGAGATGTGGCCTGGAGCGTGGGGCCGCTCAGTCGGGAGCGAATACGGAATCGCCATCTTCGAGCCGCACCAGGGTGTTAAGCCAGTCGAACGATGACAGCCTCGCAGCATGTGACTGAACCCCGGCGGAGATGATCGAATTCGGATACCAGCAGATTATCCAGCCTTGTCGCTCAAGGCATCGCCTGGCCTCCTCGAACGCCAGTCCTTCACGGATCTCTTGCCCTTGTGCATTCACTGCGAAATCTGCGATCTCCCAAAAAAGCGCGCCCTCGTCCTGAAGTATCGCGTGAATGCTGACCGGTGCGAGCTCCGGGAGGCGATGCTCCATCCAGGCCGCCACCCGGCCGAGATCCTCTTCAAGCTCCATCATTGCCATCTCGATGGGTATCATTGTATCCTCCTCAGCCCGATCCGTTCATGCGCGCACAGCCCTTTCGCGGAACCGGAGACAGCGTATGCCATTTTTGCACCCTCGTGCCATTTCAGCCCATACCCGAGCATGAGAAGGATCGCGTAAGCTTTTTCGATGACTGGGCCGTTGCACCTCACCCGCCCGGAGTAGTCGGCAAAAAGACTGGAGATCACGTTGTTGTCGATGTGTCTTTCCTGTGCGGTCGCAAAGAGAACGATAGGCGGGTGCGGGATGCGACGAAGGAAATAGGGGGCAGCCAGGGGGCAGCCAGGGGGCAAGGGGTTTGCCCCCTATTTTCCTATTCGTTTCCGATACTTAACCCCGAGGGGGCAGGGGGGCAGCCTTCCGCAACTTTTTTTTCCACTGAGCGTACGAAAAATTTTCTGATAAAATGTTCTCTTATTGCGTGTCTACGTCTCTTCATGAGTGACAACTTTATAAATTAAAAAACGAAATCCCCACACACGAAAAACCTCAAAACCCTGCCCCCTCTGCCCCCTGCTTCTTATCTATCTGTTTTTATTGCTAAAATGGGGGGCAAAACCCTTGCCCCCTGGCTGCCCCCTTTGCCCCCTGCGACACGATTGGAGACACTGAAACAGTCGGAAACATTTCGTGATTGGACTTCTTTCACGAAATCTGGGTCGGGAACCATCTCCCTTGAGCGACGGAGAGTCGCGTCTTCCCTGCTGGACCTGAAAGCCCCCGGATTGATCCCCGGGGGCGGCCCAGACCGGGAGGAGCCAACAGGTAAAGGGTATAAAAACAATGACAAAAGACAAAGTTGAGGCGATCCGCAAGGCACGTGACGAAGCTGTCGAGAAGGTCGCAGAACTCGAAGTCAACAAAGCGGAAAAGGCGGCTTTGAATGCCACCGCCGCGAAGGCCGACAAGGTGGATGCCGCAAAGGCGGCGGCGGAGGCTCGCGCAGAGCTGACGACAGAGAAGCGCAAGCTGTCCGGGCTCGAGAAAGATCTCGCGAAGGCCGAAAAGGAAGCTGAGAAGGCCGCACAGGAAGAAGCTAAGCGCGCGGCGTCGGAGGAGCGTGCAGAGCAGCGGCGCATCCGTGAGCAGCTTGCCGAGAGCAACCCGCTCATGGCGTTCGAGGTGAATTATTCCGCACTTGGCGCGTGGGTCGCCAAGAAAGCGGAAGACCGGGCGTGCTTCGTCGAAGGTGCTGGATGGGGTGAGTGGACTGGCAGCCACTGGCAGTTTTCGCGGAGGCCCAGCGCAGAGCTTCTCGATCGCGTGCGCCGTCTCTATGCGACCGAGGAAGGCGATGTCGCTGAAAAGCTCAACGCGAACGCCAAGAGTGCCGAATATATTCTGGACCATGCGAAGGGGGCGATGACGCTGCCGCGGGAATGGTTCAACTCGTTCCGGGTTGCTCACTTGGTCGCATTCAAGAATGTCACGGTCGATCTCCGCACCGGCGAGACGATGCCGCACGATCCAGAGCACTACATGACAGGCGCACTTCAGTGCGACTATGACAAGACGGCAGATGTGAAGCGTATCGCGAGGACTTTTGCGCGTTTCTGGCCCGGGGATCCCGAGACTGCTCAAATGTTTCGTATTGCGATCGGCTACTCGTTGACCGGCGAGGTTGCGGCGAAGCGTATGTTCTTCATGACGGGCGATCAGGATGACGCGAACTCGAACGGCGACAACGGCAAGTCACTCGTTCAGAATGCCCTCGTGAAGCTGTTCGGCGGCGGTCGTGGCGGCTGGGCATGCTCGGTGAAACCCGGAATTATCCTCGACACCGGGGACCGTGACGCAAACTCTCACGACGGCGCGAAGACGCCTCTTATCTGGTCCCGTTTCGCTATGGCATCGGAGCCGCGCAAGGGTTCATCCATCGAGGCCGGCGAATTCAACCGCATCTCCGGCGGCGACGAACAGACTGCCAGGCCTCCGCATGGTGAGGAAAGCATCCATTTCGTGAACGTCGCCTCATTTTGGATGTCCATGAACGGCGTTCCGCGCTTCAAGAGCTGGGACAAGGCGACGAAGGTCAGGCTCACGCCTTTCCCGTTCAACCAGTCTTTCTATGACCCTGGCACGGCTCCAGCTGGATACCAGGAGAAGGAGGTCGGTCTTGCGGACTGGCTTGCCTCCGAGGAAGGACAGAAGGCTCTCGGTCTATACGCCGTTCTTGGGGCACGGGCATACTACCGCATCAATAACGGCAAGGCCGGCAATTTCCCGAACTCTCCGGCTGTCGAGTCGCTGCGCGAAAAGATCCTCGAGCGCGCGAACCCTTACCACGAGATGTTCGAAGAGTGGTTTGAGTTTGACCCGGCGCTCGACACAACCGCCCCCGCGATCAACAAGCTCTTCCAAATCTACCTCGGGGGCCGCCAGCCCAAGCCTTACGAGAAAGAGGCCCTTGTCGACGCGATGGCTGGACACGGCGTCTCGAAGAAGCTCGTGAAGGTCAGAGGCGATCGATACTACCGCGGAGTCGGATTGACCGAAAAGGCCCTTGAGATCATGAGGCAACACTACATCCCGAGCCCGGTTCGCGAGAATAACGGCAATGTCGTGAGTATCGCTGCCGAGTGAATACCCGCTGGCCGGGTGACGGGCCGGGACCTGTTGAACTGCCCCGGCCATAGTGCCGGGGTCTTTTTATTGCCGATCGTTACTTTCGACCCAATCCCCAAGGAGTTTCAGAATAACCATGAGGATTGCACAATACACACCCGGTCCGATGAACCACGATGCCGAATGTTAACCCAAGGTAATCTATTGTTCCGGCATGACCCCGAGTGACGCTCCCTCCATCATCCGCCGCAACACCCAAGTGCGCTTGGAGTGGCCCGACCTGGCCGTGCTCGTGTACGACCGGCCCGATGGGCTCGAGATCGGGCAATTCGAGAAAACCTTGGGCAGGCATTTTGGACCGAGATCCGCGAGGACTATTTCCTGAGAAACACAGGGAATAATCGAATGCCCAAGACAAAAATGCTGACCCGCGATCAGGAAATGGACCTCGCTCGGGCCTGGCTTGATCACGGCGATGAGCGCGCCCGGGCCCGCCTGGTGCGCGCATATCAACCGATGATCGTGCGCATCGCGAAAAAGCACCATCGGCCGGGCGTCGATCTTCAAGACCTGATCCAAGAGGGCAATATCGGCTTTCTGGGCGGCCTCGACAATTTCGAGCCGGATCGCGGGTATTCAATCGGCACCCTGGCGCGGTTCCACATCGGCAACAAGATCTGCATCTATCTCGGCGATACGGGTGCAATTGTGCGGATTCCGAATAGCAAGCGCATCCGTCGATTGCTCAGCGCCGTTATCCGACCCATCCGTGAGATTGAAGCCCTGCACGGCGTGAAGCTTACAGCGGCCGAGGAGTCCAGTATATGCGAGGATGAGGGCTTCACGCATGCGGAACTCGAGAATTACCGCGCCGTCCACGGGGTGCCGTGCGGTATCGAAGCCGGCGGGGACGAGGACGAGAGCGGAAGCGAGCTCGCCGACGTGAGCGACACACCTGAAGACGCCCTGCTTGTGTCTCGCTCCCTCGAAGCCTCCCAGCGCGCCGTTGCTGGCATCCTGTCATCCCTCCCCGCGAAGACCCAGAAGATCGTCGCCATGCGGCACCTGTCGGACGAGTTCGTCTCGCTCGACAGCATCGCGGAGGAACTCGGCATGACGCGCGAAGGCGTTCGGAAATCCGAGGCGGCCGCGGTCGACAAGATCCGGACCCGCCTTATTGCCGAAGGATTCACCGGGCTGGGGGATGTGCTTGATGGGTAGCGCGTAAGCGTCCGGTCTGACTGGTGTTGATTTATTCAGCAGCCCAATTCCAAGGCATGAGGTCTTCGAGGCGGGTCATTTTGTGGTCTGCAACACGGGCGAGCACCCAGCGAAGCCAAGCCTCTGGA
>Ga0307945_1000565_pt1 | contig 25993 bp, 26 predicted proteins | sample OrgLakmetagen228_FD_201818 | JGI IMG/M metagenome (GOLD analysis project Ga0307945, IMG submission 201818) | Saline water microbial communities from Organic Lake, Antarctica - #228 | ecosystem: Environmental > Aquatic > Non-marine Saline and Alkaline > Saline | place: Antarctica: Organic Lake...
GCACGCACGCACGCACGCGCACACGCGCACACACACACACACACGCACACACACACACACACACACACACACACACACACACACACACACGCAAACACACACACACACACACGCAAACACACACACACGCACACGCACATACACATATACTAGCTAGAGAAACGTATGCATGAGTTGTTACCATTCTCACTTGTGTCCTTGCACATTCCCACACACAGCAGTGCACACACCTCTAAGCTGACTAGTGACAGGGAGCAAATACGGGCAGAAGAACGCAGGGCAGAGGAGCATAGAAGGTGAGTGAGACACGTAAATTACAAAACGAATGCAAGCACACACACATACACAGGCACACATATTTACACTCACACACACACACACACACACACACACACACACACACACACACACATACACACACACACATGCCTGCAGTCCAAATGCACGTCTAAACTGTCTGTTTTGTATGCGCGTCTAAACTGCGCAGATCTGGAAAGGCATGGCTCGACCGCGCTTTGCAAGCTTCTTCGCAAGGAGACCCCTTTCAAAAAACCAAAAGCAAGGGTCCAAACGACCAGGACTTTGCTGCTTTCGGAGAGGCTTTCAACAAGGTCAAAGACCATGTGTACACAGGATTGCTTGTGTTAATGACTGCAGCGCAGCCCATTTTAGTTAAGGTAAGGCTTGAACTCGTGACGCACACTTTGTGTGCCTCTGAGCACTTTTCCGTTTTGCATCCAAGGCATCAGTGCCTTTTGAGAGTCACTTGGGTAAGCCATTGGTAGCTGATTTATGACAAATGGAGGGGGGAAGTGTTGCAGCAAAGCATGTTGCGCATGCTTTGCCGACTCTTCATGTGTGATCTGCATGCACGCTTTTGCAAATGTGTGTGTTTGTGTTTGTGTTTGTGTGCTTGCGTGTGTGCCAGTGCGTTTGTGTGTGTTTGTGTGTGTGTGTGTGTGTGTGTGTGTGTGTGTGTGTGCGTGTGCGTGCGTGTGTGCGCGCGTGCGTGTGTATGTTTATGTTTCTCAGTTTGGGATAAAAGAGGTGAGTCGTAACTGGGCCAAGTTCTACCTTTGTTTTATAAAGGCCCCCAAAAAGGATGCAGCACTCAACCCACCACCTAAGGCTATTTTTGGGTGCTTCGAATAACAGAAATAATATGTGCTCTCTCTCTCTCTCTGTGTGTGTGTGTGTGTATGTGTATATATAAACATGTGAACAACCACACACACAAGCACGTACACACACGTTTCTCAAATGCAGAGTTCGTTGAGAACGATGAGAGCCCCGGCTATCCTGCTGTTCCTACATATGCTGGCTACTGCAGTTGCACTATGGGTGGCCTCGTCGTATGAATTGCCCACGCAGGTGATCAGAGGGGGGGCTGGTTGTAAACAAAAGTAATATGTTTTTCGTATGAACTGCTCTCCGCAGGTGATCAGAGGAGGGGCTGCTTGTAAGGAATGCATTATGTGCGTTGTATGAGTTACTTACGCAAGTGATTAGAGGGAGGGCTGGTTGTAGAAAAATAGATACCACTTGTCAAAAAGTAGTGTTTATGCAGGCAGTGGAAATCACTCTACAGATAGAAACAGATTAGGAAATGATAAAGAATGGACTACGCGAACGTGATAAGCCACTCCCACATCAATGAATTGAGAAACGAGCCACTTTTGTTTCAAGTAACTGCAAGTGGTATGCAGAATGCCTCGACCACAAAAGAGCAAGGATAGTTTATGTTCACTAGGGCTTACCGGCAGGCTTTGTTTGCTCGGTTTTCACAGCGACAAAGTCATGATACCTCTCGGAGGCAGAGGAGCTGTTGGCTTCAGGAAGCTCCTCTGAAAGGAACCCAAGTTGTCTACGCTTGCTGAAAAATTGAGTGCTTGTTGTGATCCTTCTGATGTCATCCACAGAAGCTCAGCATTGACAAGCTGCAGCTCACGGTGCAAGGAGCGAAGGGAGCGGCGGTGCCTGCTGCCCTCACAGCATTGCAGGTGTGTGTGTCTTTGTGTTTGTCTTTTTGTGTTTTGGTGGGTGTGTATTTGTATGTATGGTAAGGTTAAGTACATCTTTGGTGGGTGTGTATTTGTTGTACGTGTGTGTGTGTGTGTTTGTGTGTGTGTGTGCGTGCTTGAGCATGTGTATGATCAGCCTGCAAATGTTATTGAACACGGATTTATAAGTTTGATAATGATAGCTGATAGTGATAGTCAGTTCCACAAGCGTGCGTCAGCCCAAGCTTCCTTATGCAACTAAACTGGCTGTAGCTCATTGTTAAAACACAATTACCAGCATACCAGCCTTCATGATCGCGCAGTACCCAACTCTCATCAATAAAGCGTTTTGACGCTTACTGATCTAAGGTGTTAAAAGAGAGAGAAGGAAGGGGAGAACTGTGCAGGTAGTGAAAGCCACTTCCCCCCCCCCCAGGATTTTATTAGGCAACGAGTACTAAAGTTCTTCCATTACAAAAAGATAAAGTCATAAGGGTAAACAGGATCGGGGGGTTAAAATAGAATGCACTAATCGCATTTCACTGCACCCCTCTTAATAGTCCACTCCGCACACCCTGCTACCTCTGCTGCTGTGTTGAGCTGTGTGTAGGACTTAAGCGTGTCTGCATGCGCACATAACCGCTCACTTTCCGCACCACAAGCTGCGCTGATGCATGCATGTTTTCAACCCCGCACCACACCTCCGTTCTCCTGGTGCTATGCTCAATGTGTGGTTGCATGCTCACCCTCCACATCAAAACCTACCAAATGCACATAGATGCTATGCATGTTCTCGGCCTTGCACCACACCTCCGTTCTACTGGTGCTATGCTGGTTGGTTGTGGGGGAACAATTCATCCAGGCTGGGGCCAGCTATCTAGTGTCAGGCGTGCAACCCAGTCAAGAGGCGCGCACGCTTTTGTCGGTTGCGGGGGGAGCCACAGGTATGGTGTGTGTGTGTGTTTGTGTGTATGTGTGTGCGTGTGTGGGTGCGTGTCTGCGCGTGCGTGTGTATTTGTATTTTGGCACCACCACTAACCAGCGCATACCACTGTGCCATGTTTGATGTTTTTTGTTAAGTGACCGCTGAGGGCCAAGCAAAGGCCGACGTTTCCATGACTCATGAACTAAGACTACAGCACACACACAACACGCATACACGGGTACGCATGCACACCAATGCATGCGCACCCATGCATCAATGCATTCACCAACTGCATGTATGTAGCACACATGTATGCCACAATGCGCGCTCTGCACGCTGCCCTCCTGCCGCCTGCAGTGCTGCACATCTTGACCAGTGGCAGCACGTCGTGGCTGGGGCTGCTCATGCTGCTGCTATGGGCTGTGTTTAAGGGGGGGGAGCAGGGCTGGAAGTACTTGAAGGCGGACCCACAGGCTGGGGGGCGTGTAACTAGTAAGTCCTGCCGGCAGGCAAAACTGGCTCAGGCTGGGGGGCTAATGGCAGATCGAGCAGAGATATGCCGTGTCTGTGTTTGTGCTGTGCTTTGTGTGCTGTGCTTGTGCTGTGTGCTGTGTATGTGTGTGTGCCTTGCGTATGTGCTGTGAAAATCACAGCACAATCAATCTGGGTCGTGCTAATGACATGTGGCCTATGGCCTCAACGTGCAGGCTTTTGTGTGGCTGGTCTGATACATGAGCGCAGGGACTGCACACATGCTTGCAGGCTTTGTGCGTGGCTGGCCTGATACGTGAGCTCAGTGACTTTACGCACACACGCAGGCTTTTACGTGGCCGGTCTGATACGTGAGCTCAGTGACGAGGAAGATGCGCTGAAGCCGCCGACTCTTTCATTTCTGAGCAATGTCCTCCCCGCGGGGCCTGTTCTGCTGCTGGGGTTCTTAGCACTGGAAGGGCGAGAGCTGGTGAGTGTGGGTGGAGGTGGTGCGCACGGATGGTCCTGTGTGGTAGTGGTTGCAATGAGGGGTGCACCATTGCGTTGTTACATGTGGCGATGGTGGTGGTGGTGGTGGTGGTGGTGGTGGTGGTGGTGGTGGTGGCAATGTTGGTTTCATAATATGGAATATAGAGGACTGGATGGGACAAAAGTGATTGAGGGGCAGCAGCAGAGTGGAAAAAGAGAGATCTTTGTATGGACAATAAACTTGGCAAATAAACAAGAAAAGCTGCTGCTGACTGGTTTCAGTCAGAGCAAATTGTTGATCAAGATTAGAGCGATGGTGTCCTTCCTACATTCCACCTATTTTGCTAAATTTTCTTTCTTATAAGTACCCCTCCCTAAAAGAAAGCTATGCAGGCAGCAAATACCTGGTCCACTGTCCACATTCGTTCATAAGAACGAGCCACTTCTTGGTGTTGAGACCGCATAACTCATTTATACTCATTCTCATACTCATGCTGGACCTTCTCTTTCTTGTTTTTGTTCGGCGCCTTGATGTCCTTGTGATTTTCCAGGTGCTGTTGGTAATGTAAAACAACCTCAGCATTGTTGACATTAATTTGATTGCACTTTGCAGTCAGCCAGCAGGCCTTTCGGTCTGCCTCGGCCCCCTTTTGGCCTGCCTCGTCCCACCGCCAGCCTTTCCACCCTCTCATACTTGTTCCTGTTGTTCCTAGCCTGTGCATAGCGGCGGAGCACATACTTTGCGTTAATTAACACGGCAATTGATGGGAGATGAGCCTGATTCAGGGTATGCAACATCGCTTCCCTACCCCTACACCCTACGCACCCTCAGGCCAGCCACGAGCCCTCTGTACCTGCTGTGAGTGCCATGCTGCTGGCATGCGGTTGCTACGTGGTATCCACCTGTGGGCTCCTACTCCTGGACCAGCGTTTGAGCTCCAAGCCCAAACTGCATCCCTCGATCAGAGGGGCAGGGGTGCTGGGAACCATTGTCCTTCTCTTTTTGGTGAGCTCCAAGGATGTTTCATACGGCGTATTCGTATCTAACGCTTACTTTACCGTATTGAACGTCCCAAATGACCGTATGACACATCCCTGGTGAGCTCACAGTTTAGTTCCCTCTTTTCCCTAGGGCTATCCTTACAAGTAAATGGCTTCCCTCCTCTCACACTCATGTACACATAAACTCACAAACACACACACACAAACACAGGTTGAAGAGCCCAGGATCCTTTCAAGTTTAGCCATGCTATGCACAGCCGTAGCCGGTGGGGCCGCAGTAGCAGTTCCGTTGCGCAGGAGCAGTAAGCGACCCAACGGCCACGAGACTGCAATGTCGTGATCTGAAACTACGACCTTGATAATGCTGTGAATATACATCCAAGCAACCTCTTTCCTGTGGGACGTTTTTCTGTGATCTGGTTGGGTTGTTGACTCGTTCATCTTCAGCCAAGCGAGTGGCAACTTTGTAAATTGGAGTGATAATTTAATGAAATGGAGGAAAAAACAGAGAACAGTGAATACTATGCGATACTCAATTGTGCTCGGGAGGCGAGCACCGACGAGGTAGTGCGCGCCTATCGGAAGTTGGCGCAAGTTTTTCACCCGGATAAGCACCTCGATGAGGGCCGCAGGCAGCAGGCGCAAGAGTCTTTCAGTAAAGTGCAGGAGGCATACGAGGTGCTAAGCACGCCTGAGAAGCGCCAAGTGTACGATGTCTATGGAAAACAGGGCCTGGCTGCAGGTGTGTGGAATGTCTCATATTTCTTGGTTAAACCATCAGAATTGCTGGTGAAATCAGCTGTCACGCATGCAAATCATACATGCAAATCATACGCACGCACACATGCACACACACCCACATACACACACACACACACACACACACACACACATACATACACACACACACACACGCACGTGCGCACACACACACACACACATACACACACGCACACACGCATTTGCACACACACATACACACACACACACACACACACACACACACACACACACACACACACACACACACACTGAAACACACACACACACGCACACACTCACTCACACACTCACACACACACACACACACACACACTTACGCACACATACACACATACACACACACATACAATGCATAAACTTGTAAAAACGCACACAAACACACTTACACACATGCATAAATATACACTCATATGTACAGACAAATGCACATACGCCAGTATGCCAGTATGCATATAGAGACACGCACGTGCCGTATGGAGCACTTACATGTGAAAGGCACAAGCCTTAAACGACCAGAACTTTTGATGCTTCTCTACCTGCACCAGGCCTGGAAGTGGGGGACCACCTGCGCAGCCGGGATGAGCTCAAAATGGAATGGGAGAAGTTCAAGGCAGCGGCAGAGAAAGAAAAAGAGGTGGGATACGCTACTCCTGGCGACAGGAGCTCCTTCCTTGAATGTTGGCATGCTGTCAGGGGCTCAGGTTAGGATAGGGCAGAAGCCAAAGGGCTCGTTTACGGCTGACATTGGCTGCTGGAGCATAGTGGGGTGGGCAGAGATATGCGGAGTGTAATTGTGTGTTGTCGAGTTCCGCATTCTATTGGTTCAAGGATGCATTGCAAGCATAGGGGCTGCATGAAATGTATTTAAGCCCCAACGTGTTCATGACAAGTCACTACGTCATACAGTATTGGTTTCATTTGTTAGTGCACACACCTGCATAGAAGCCCTGTACGTACAAATGTAGGGCGCATCACCTCGCATCACACCACTTTGCACCAAAGCTTACTAGACAGGGATTACAATGGGAAACGGCCTTCAGCCAATACGTACATGCTCTTACACATTCGCATATGCGCGCATACACACACATACACACGCACACGCGCACACACACAAACAAAAACAGGAGAACTCAGTGGTACAAAAGGGGTCATACCAATGCCGAGTTGATGCCTCTCGCCTCGTGCACGGTGACTGGGGACCTAGCAGCCGGCCTGCGGGGGGACCAATGGGCCTCTTTAAATCAGTCACAGCCCAGGTGAGGTGGTTTGCCTAAGACATCAGTGATTGCCCGCAGCACTGGTTGCCTGCAATATTGGTGGAAATTGGTTGCATGCTCCTTCCGTTGGTTGTGGCTTTTTGTGGCGCTGCGGGCCATATCCGACCATTGTCAGATTAGTCACGGCGCATGTGAGCAGGGTAGTACATTGGGTACTCAAATTATTCAGGGAGGCCCGGAACAGCCTCTGAAATGTTTCAAAACTGCTTTTATATTTATTCAGGGTGTTACAATTTCCCTGGCCAGGGGCTGGCGCGCGATTTTCCTTGTTTTAGGCACTGAAGGAAGCTGATGAGGCAGGAGCTGAGGGAATTGGTTTACATTAAGGTCTGGCTCAAACTTCTCATGGATACCATCAGCAAACCCATCTCCACTGATCGACCTTCAGAAACAAAGCCCTCAGCAAAATATTACCAGGCTTATTTAAGGCAGCCTGTTGCCACCTTTCCTTTCAAAAGCCAAGTCAGCCTGGTTAACAATGGGAGGATGCCTTGTGTTGCAACACCAACGTGCTTTGCTTAACTTTCACGCCATAAAAATGCTCCCTACACCTCCTGATAATACGGTAGCCCTTTTCACTGCTGTTGTGTTGTGAACATTACCCTCACATCCCACAACACATTTGCATTTTGTATTGAAGTGCCTGGTGGTCATTACCCCGTCCCGCAAATTTGATTGAAACCTTAAAAAAGTGCCCCTGCAATTATCGGGAGACCCGGAACAGGCTTGTGCTGCACCTCCAGGGCAGCCTAGTGTCTTGTTGATTTTTTTATTCCCGGACGGGATGTACTGCATGTGAGGTAGTTGTCATTTAATCCTGATTGTTTATTATTTTCCAAATAAATTTGGGCCCTTAAAACTGGTGACCAGGTACAGGTGTGTGTGTGTGTCCATATGTAGGTACAGGTCACTAGTGCATTCACTTGCAGCTGTTGGGTCCAGACAAGGTTAGCGTTGGCATTTCAGACAGCTGGTGTTCAGACAACTGGTGTTCAGGGAAGCCTTTTGGGCCCTGGAAACATCCAAGTCAGTCGCAGCACAGACATCAACATAATTGTAAAGCATCTGTGCACAGCACACAAATGTGAGAAGCAGCCATGCATGGCCTAATTTTTATATGGCTGGGATCTCTTTCTGCTGCATGCTTCCCATTCTTAGTACTGGGCTTTGTTCGTATGACCCTGCACATTTGTGTTGTTGCATGCTATTTTCTACACACATTGCGCTGTTCACAAGAATGAATATTTGATGGATTGAGTGACCGCCACGTGTGTGTGTGTGTGTGTGTGTCTTGCAAAAAGATTATTTACGCAAACGTTGTGTGCTGTGCACATCCAAAAGCTAGATGGGGGGTGACAGAGAGTCATTTTCAGCAAAGACGCAGTACACAGTTGCTCCTTAGTCAGGGTAAGGGTTGAGGGTATAGGCAGCGCAAATCATGTGAGCATTAGCAAATCCAGTGTTTGCGTGCCCTGGCCTTCATGGGGGACAAGAATGTAGGAATGAGCAAGCAATCATGCAGCACCGGCTCTTATTGACTCCAATTCTTGTCGCCCTAGTTTAAGTGATGTGTATGTTTGTGTGTGTGTGTGTGTGTGTGCAGGATATGCTGGATGCCAGTGAGGGTAATGAGGATGTGGGGATCCTGCGTGTGCAAGTGATGGTGCGCAAATGTGCCCTTGACACCGAAAATAGTGCATGCGGATGTGTGAAGACACCTACTTGTTTCCGCTAAACCTACGCCCACTTGCTTTTGTGTGTATGTGTGCAGAATGCGTTGGATGCCATGGTGGGCGACAAAAACGTGGTGTCCATGTCAGGGCAGGCGATGGTGCGGCCAGTGTACCGACGCACGCCCTTGGTGAGTAATGTTAGTGCAATTAAGTAAAGAAGGCTTTCTACCCTTTGTTTGTCTGAAGTGGTTAACGTTGGCAACATTGATTTCTCTTTTTATTTTCTTCGGTGAAGGAGCGAACGGTACTCGGTACCAAGCCCGCTGCCTGCATGGTTTTTTTTTTTTTTACAGGTTTATGAAAATTTTAACCCATTGTACCCCTGAATTGAATATCTTGTTGCATGAAGGTGAAAATAGAGAACCTCTGCAATTAGCATCATTTTAAGGTCCCGCCCGAGCAAACCTCTGCGCGTCATCAATATACGTTTTTGAGTAACATCACATAGCCCATCGAAACGAGCGTTAATTGAATTTGTTCTCAGAAACTCTGCTTGTATGATTAACCGTGACTTTTGCAGCCGGAACAAACACGTTGTAATGTCCATCTGTGTAAGGAGCTTAACTTCTGTCATTTCAATGGTTGTTTTCTGTATGTGCAGTCACTTGTCCGGTTGCTCTTTTTTTTCCCCCCTACTGTTTGGTGTTGCGGCCCCCTAGATGCTCAGCTCCACGGACATAATAAGCGTGTATGTCCAATGCTGATGCTGATGCCGCCTGCTGATGCCTGCTGATGCTGCCTGCTGATGCTGATGCTGCCTGCGTCCAATACTGATGCTGATGCTGCCTCTTCGTGAGGGCCAAAGTGGCTCCTCCTCCTTAAATAATGTGGGGAGTGGTTTTTCACTGCCTGGGTAGTTTTTTTTGTGTGAGGGCAGGCTGAGCTCACTGGCTCTTAACAGACACCATTCAAGTGCCTGTCTCAAGGTCCAGGCCCAGATCTCAAAGGCCCTATAGGATGGCTATACAGCTGCGCCGCCTTGCTAGCTGTTGTGCCGCGTATTTTTGCTCCTTGCAGGGCTTGGAGAGGCAGACAAGCGCCTCCACATCTGTAATCAAATCTAAGAGTGGCACAAAGACAATATTAACGTGTCCGTCCTGTGATTAGAGGAGCAGACAATCGCCTCCACACCCGCTCGTGTTATGTTGGATAACATTGTCTGATTGTTTGCGTGACTACTTTTTTACAATGCCTTTGTTCCTTGCAGGCTTTAGAGGAGCTGAAAAACACCACTCCATGTACACATTAAAGATAGGTGTGGTCGCAACTCTGAATGATGCCTTTGTTCCTTGCAGGGGTTGGAGGGAGCAGACAAACACCACTCCATGTACACATTAAATATTGGTGTGGTTACAACTCTGATGTTGCCTTTGTTCCTTGCAGGGGTTGGAGGGAGCAGACAAACACCACTCCATGTACACATTAAATATTGGTGTGGTTGCGACTCTGTACGATGCCTTTGTTCCTTGCAGGGGTTGGAGGGAGCAGACAAACACCACTCCATGTACACATTAAATATTGGTGTGGTTGCAACTCTGTACGATGCCTTTGTTCCTCGCAGGGGTTGGAGGGAGCAGACAAACACCACTCCATGTACACATTAAAGATTGGTGTGGTTGCAACTCTGTACGATGCCTTTGTTCCTCGCAGGGGTTGGAGGGAGCAGACAAACACCACTCCATGTACACATTAAAGATTGGTGTGGTCGCAACTCTGTACGGTGCCTTTGTTCCTTGCAGGGGTTAGAGGGAGCAGACAAACACCACCCCATGTACACATTAAAGATTGGTGTGGTTGCAACTCTGTACGGTGCCTTTGTTCCTTGCAGGGGTTGGAGGGAGCAGACAAACACCACTCCATGTACACATTAAAGATTGGTGTGGTTGCAACTCTGTACGATGCCTTTGTTCCTCGCAGGGGTTGGAGGAGCTGACCCTGGGCGGGGGGAATGTGGTCTTTGGCTTCAGGCGTGCTATTTCACAGGTGGGAATGTGGTCTTTGACTTTGGACAGGTTGGATTGGATACTTGGATTGGACAGGTGGAAATGTGGTCTTTGGCTTCAGACGTGCTATTTCACAGGTGGGATGCCATGATTCTCACACAGGTGGGATGCTACGATTCTCACACACAGATAGACAACTGCAAATGATCACACACAGGTTGATAACTGCAATTATCACATCCAGGTGGGACACAATAATTCTCACATTTAAGTAGATCACTACAGTATGCACGTACAAGTGGGACACAACGATTCTCACATACAAGTAGGTATCCACAATTCTAACATTCAAGTAGATAACTACAGTTCGCACGTACACATAAGAAACTGAAGTTCGGACTAACACTTACCAGAAACTTCCTCTGTGAACTTGCTCCTCACATGGACTTAAGAATTGTACCGTAAACCTGAACATCACACCAAAGACAGGGAGCCACTGAGTGTCCAGGCTTTTAAAAAGGGCCCTTTGCCCTTCTTCGTTTTGTACGTGACATGAGTTTCCTTGCTTAAACTGTGCATTGATTTAAAGTGGTATGAAAAATATCTTATTCTTGTCCGGAGGTATGCTACTGCGACATTGAAGCAGTTGCATGTGCCTTGCACACTTTTACACTCATACACATGACCAAAGTGCACGCACAATTTACTCTCGTGCACTTATAACCGCTCATACGCATAAGTAAAATGCTTGCACAACTTTACACTCATACACATTAATAAACACACACATGTCATAGAAGAGCTGGATTGACCTGAGCACTTGCACATTTCAAAGTTGAGCCAACACACGCAGACACAACACGCACAATCAAACACACGCAAGCAAGCAACACAAGAACACGTCGTAGGAAGACTAGATGGACCTGAGCACTTGCACATACCTACATTTACACCCACACACGCAGACACAAAAACACACATAAACATACACGCATGCAACACACACGTATACGCTGTAGGATGACTCCATCGACCTTAGCTGTCAGTTGGGTTTGGCCACGTTGCTTAGCTGCACCACCTCCCGTAGATTGGACCCTCTGTCCGGCCGAGATGGTTGGCTGAATGCGAGCTGGGGGCCTGGAGTTGGGTTGGGTTTACAGGTGCGTCTGTGTGTGTGTGTGTGTGGGTGTGGGTGTGGGTGTGGGTGTGGGTGTGTGGGGGGGTAGGGTTTAGGGTTTAGGGTTTAAAAACCTAACTGTGGACCATAGATCCTGAACCCTAACTCCTAGCCTAACTAACCCTGGCGGGTGCCAACTTGTATGCCTACTTTTGCATTTACATATAGAGCTAAACACAGGCGCACGCATGCATGCATGTATGCACATACACACACAGGCACACACACACATGGGCACGCACTCATGTATATGCACAAATACACAAACAGGCACGCACACTCGCACAACTAGCACGTGCACGCACAGGGACAGACGCAAATACCACTCACACACATTCGCAAACACTCACATGCATGCACAGGGACACACAGGGACACACACAAACACCTCCCACACATGCACATACACACGCGCGGACATATATTGAACCAAACTTACACACTCACACTCCACATACACCTACCCCATTCAGGCAGGCTGCTCACAGTCCTTGTTTCAGCACGGGGCCACGCAGGGCAGTGTAAACGTGGTGCTGGGGCCTAGTGCTGCCTCAGGAGTCACTACGGCCATTACACACAGGTGCTTTGGGGTGTGTGTGTGAGCGTGTGTGTGTGTGTGTGTGTGCGTGTGAGAGAGAGAGAGAGAGAGCGTGTGTGTGTGAGCGTGTATGTGTGCACATGTGTGTTTTTTGTGTATACGCGTGTGTGTACGTGTGCGCATATGTTTGCAGATTTACTGCTTACATCGTGGGCTGAATTAAATGCATGCATTGCCACAGCCAACGTTGTTGCCTGGCAGCAATGTAAACCCTTCCTGCTGCCGCTGCTTCTGCACCTGATTCTGCCCAAAGTCCTGCTGCTGCTACTGCTGCTGATGATGATGGCGATACTGCTGATGATGGTAATGAGGTGCTGATGAGCTGCATATTGTATATTGACAGCAGGAGATAGTTATAATGAGATAAATAGCAGTATAAGCTTCTGCTTCTACTGCTGCTGCTGCTGATTGGTTGTGCTCTTCAGCAGTAGAGGCTGATCTTTAGCATAGGCACATGTTAGTGTTGGGGAAAATTAGTTACGGGTCGGTGCTAGGTCTAAGCTTATTATTGTTTGGTGGCAGCAAGGCTTCAGACCGCTTGTGCCTCAGAATACGTGAGCAGAAATTACTGTGCTTATTTTTGTTTGGTGGCAGCAAGGCTTCAGACCGCTTGTGCCTCAGAATCCATGAGCGGAAACTAAAGTCTGGCCTGCCACATTTTTGAACGTTGCAATGGACTGTAGGTATGGCTCCTTCCCTCTGCTTGTGCTGTGTCAATGAATGTTACAGTATCAATGAATGTTACAGTGTCAATGAATGTTACAGTGTCAATGAATGTTACAGTATTAATGAATGTTACAGTGTCAATGTGTTACAGTGTCAATGAATGTTACAGTGTCAATGAATGTTACAGTAGGGAAATTGTGAATGTAGACAAATGGTTTTGTGTGGCCCTGGCTGCAGATAAGGGTGCTGAAGTGCCCCACATGATGAACGAAAAAGAGGTCCCTATTTCCTCTGCTCTTGCACCATAATTCATACGCGCACACACACATTCAAACGCGCATGCACACACACACACGCACAACACACCCAAACACACGTACGCACAAACGCATACAGAGCGGGCCGCTGGACCATCGCAACAAAACTAGAAGTGGGGGCCGTGCACAGCATCAGTGGCCGTGTCAGCGTGGCTGTCAGTCAAAACTTGACGCTGCGTGCGATTGCGCGTTTGGGCACCACGGGCATTGACCTGGAGCTAGGAGCAGCACAAAAGTGAGTGCTGGGCAGTGGACTTGATGCGTAAGCCAAAGGATTTGCGCTGTGTGCGACAGTGCGTTTTGTTTGAGCATTGGTCTAAAGCTAGGGGCCACCCAAAAAGAGTGGGGTGTGTGCACAGCTAGTTTTGGGCGGGTGCTTACACACACGCATACACACACACACAAGCACACAAACACACACAGACACCCGCACACACACATGCAGCCTGCACGCACATGCATGCACACACACAACACACACACACAAACACGCGCGCGCTTGCTTGCACATACACACACACGACCACACACATACTCACACACTCACACCCACATACACACACAGGTGGGCCCCCCAGCTGTCTGGCTACATGGGTGCGTCTGTGGGTTACCCTGCGGGGGTGCTGCTCAAGCTGCGCCTTACACGCGCAAACCAGAGCCTGGAGTGCCCCATCATTATGTCCACTTCGTACGATGACTGGATGGTGGGTGCCCACGGCAACAGCTCATGAAGCTTAGCTTGTGTGTGTGAGCTTGGTCGAATGTGTGCCTATCTTGCCTCACACGCACAAAGAAGAAAGCCTGGAGTGCCCCATCATCATGTCTGCCCAGAACGATGACTGCATGAATGGTGGGTGCGCACAACTTTGTTTGTGCGCAAAAGTGTCGTTCGTGTGTTTGTCCATTATACCAGTAGGTACTCACTGTCTACATGCACACCGATCATGTCTTGGTGTGTGTACACCACTCTGCCCCTATGGATTTCATACTTACAGCGATCTGCACATGTGTGTATGTGTGTGTGTGTGCACTCAGGTCCTGGTGGGCGTGTACACCATTCCGCCCCTGCTATTCCTAGCCACCTCACGTCTTGTGGTGCGGCCCCTGCTGTCTTGGGCAAAGGTGCGTGTATGTTTGTATGTGAGCGTGCTTGTGTGTGTTTGCGTGTGCGTGATTGGGGGGGGGGTAAGTTTTTGTCTGCATGTGTTTGCGCGCTATACAGCTGGATCTGGAACCTTGCTAAAGTAAGTAAGTAAAGGGTTACTCATTGGTATGTAAACAAACAGCAATTCACATTTTCACCACAGCATGCAGCTCAAGAATTCCCACACACACTCGCATTTGAACACACGTGCTGCTTATACACATCCACAAAACACACATATGCACACAGAAACACACAAAAAGTGCTCAGGCCCCTCGTGAGCGCACCGCTCACGCAGCTTCTTGCACGCACACACAAAACACACACACATTAAATCTGCACAGGCCTCTCGTGAGTGCACCGCCCACGCAGCTTCTTGCACGCACACAAAACACACACACACATTAAATCTGCACAGGCCTCTCGTGAGTGCACCGCCCACGCAGCTTCTTACATGCATGCACAACACACACACACACACACACACAAACACACACACACATACAAAATCTGCACAGGCCTCTCGTGAGCGCACCGCCCATGCAGCTGCGTACGAGACTGTGCGTGGAGCGCTAGAAAAGGCTGCTGCTGAGCAGTCCCTCATAGACGGAGTGGCACGGAGAAAGGTCGCCTCTGAGCAGGTGCGTGCATCAACTCTGAGCAGGTGCGTGCATGCCTGTGCCTGCGTATGTATACAAGTTTGTGTGTGTTGTTGCGCTTGTGTGTGTGATTAAGGAAGGTCTCCTCTGAGGTGTGTCTGTTTCTCTGTGTGCATTCAAGCATGTCAGTGTTAGTGTGTATTCAAGCATGTGTGTTTGTATGTGTATGTGTAAATCTGTGTGTGTGTCTGTGTATGCTGTGTGTGTCTGTATGTTTGTCTGTTTCTCTGTGTGCATTTAAGCATGTTTGTGTCAGTGTGTGTTCAAGCATGTGTGTGTAGTTGCATTTGTGTGTGTGATGGAACAAGGTCTTGTAGATATGCAATGAAAAACTGGTGTTTGGATGGCAAGATGGCTGAGAACAAGTTTGGATAGCTGGGTGGTGTGCTGCCAGAGTACCTCGCACACATATGTGCTCATGCATGCACACACACACAAACAAACGCGCGTACACAGAGGTTTCCCTTCAGGTTTGGTCATTGTGGAGGCTGTGTACGGTTTGCTGGAAGAGAACACCATACATGCAAGCACACACGTTCACACACACAAGCACACATCTTTGCACAAGCACACACACGCACACATACACACAATCGTTTACACAAGCATGCGTAGAAACACAGTTAGATACACACACGCACACACACACACGCACGCACGCACACACACTTTCAGGCATCCCCCTCCGGCCTGGTCATTATGGAGGCTGTGTATGGTGTGCTGGAAGAGTATACCACCGCTCGCACACAGCAGATACGGCAGCAGCAGCAGCAAGGAGGGGAGCTGGGCAGCAGTATAGGTGCAACGACAGCGGCAGCAGGAGAAAGAGGAGGAGAGGAGAGTGTAAACTTGCAAGGTAGCACACAGAGTAGCTCAGAAGCAGAGACAGCTGGGGCATCTCAGGGTGGGTGCGTGTGTAATTGTGTGTGTCTGTTGTGTGTGTGTGTGTGGGTGGGGGGGGGGGGGATGGTGGGTGGGTGGGTGGGTGGGCATGGATGTGTGTTTGGGCGGGGGCGTGTACGTGTGTATGTGTGTGCATATGTAGGGTTGACCAGATCCGTATATATACACGATATATGATTGTGTATTTGGTGATTTCAATGTCAAAAATTTGTATATACACCGTATATATATGGTGCTGGCCAACCCTTTGTATACGTGTGTGTGGGCGTGTGTGTATATGTGTTTGTGCATAGATGGGCGTGTACATTTTTGTAATTCAGTGACTGCCCAACCGTCTCAGGCCTCAGGTTTTGTGGTACTTACTATACTTGTGTTTGTATTCTCATACACACATTTGCGCACACACAATCATACACAAGTGCACACACACACACACACACGCAGACGCAGACGGCAGGGGTAGGGGACAAGAAAGCAGCAGTGGGGGAAGGGGTGCAAGGGGGGGGAGCGATCAAGAGCAGCAGCCGCAGCCGCAGCAGCAGCAGCCTAGTAGCAGTGATAATGATCAAGGAGAAGGTGAAAGCGGCAGTAGCGCTGATAGTGCTGGTAGTGCTGACAGTAGTGCTGGAAGGAGGAAAGGAAGGACGTCGACGCTGCCTCCCCCCCCGCAGTGGCTTCGTGTGACGTGCGCGTTGCAGTACTTAGTGGTGAGTGTGTGTGTGTGTGTGTGTGTGTGTGTGTGCGTGTGTGCGTGTGTGATGCGTCTATGTGTGTGTGACGTGTGCGTTGCAGTACTTAGTGGTGTAAGGGTGTAAGCGTGTAAGCGTGTAAGAGTGGATATGTGTGAGTTTATGAGTGTATGCATTATGGTGAATGTGCGCATGGTATTTGATGTTCGTGAGTGCATGCCAGACACACACACACTCATGGTTTAGCTTGATCTGTTTCGTAGCCTCTGAGCCTGCCATGATCTATCATCCATGCACACAGCCTATGTCTTATGTCCTAACCTAAAACATATTTGCTCGGCCATAGTCTGAGCCAGGTAGTTAGTTCTGTAGCCTATTGTCACTACGGCCATATTCTCGTATTGTCACTACGGCCAATCAGTACGGCCAATCACTACGGGCAATCACTACGGCCAATCACTACGGCCAATCACTACGGCCAATCAGTACGGCCAATCACTACGGCCAATCACTACGGCCAATCAGTCTCGTACTGTCACTACGGCATATTGTCACTACGGCGTGTTGTCGCTACAGCCATATTCTGAGCCAGGTAGTTAGTTCTGTAGCCCTGTTTCTACGCCTTTTATTGTCATGTACAACAAAGAAGGAACACAGTCGTGCACGCACACACACAAACTCACATTTCCATTATTTACATACCGTATAGGTGAACGGGCAATCGTGTGCGTGTGTGTGACAGGAGAGGATCAAATGCACCAACACACATACACACATGCGTTTGAACGCACGCACATACACACATACACATTTACACACACATATACACATATTACACACACATATGCACACATATGCACACATCACACATATACACACACATATATATAAGCATGGGTAATTAGGTGTATGATTTTGCCAGCGAGGATCGACAAGCGTTGTCGAGGGCGAGGCTCGTCGATACAGACCCTAGTTGGTGCATTACGGTTAGAAAATCACTCTGAAATTTGCGCGGATTGAGGCGAAGATTTTTCTGGATCTGGAGTACTTATAATTAATAATGCTATATCGTGAAGATACCGGACTGAAAAGAGCTGTAGGAAGTGTCTGGAAAATCTCTCATGGTGCGTTGCCTGGACAGGCATACGCACATCAGATTGGCCGGGAATAAGCTCCTTGATCATAATAAGATAATAACGTACAAAGTTACTGCCCATTTTGGGGCGTCAAGAAATGAAAGTCTGACACTCCCCTGAACAAGACTGTGACATCGTGATGTGCCATTTTTCGCGTTTACATTGCACTAAAATATGTTACATTAATCTGCATTAATATACAAAAAATGCGGTCGATTATCCCGATTTTTAGGAATTTCCAGGGAATTTCCCCTGATTTCCCCCCAAATATGGACACCCTAATTGCCGTCTAGGATTTGACAGCAGTGACGTCGAGGCTCGACGAGGCTCGACGAGGCTGGCACACCCTTACATATATACCTACAATTATTATGCACAATACACACAATACACACGCACGTATACACTCTCCACACTATACGCACACACGCACGTACCCTGTTTGTAGGTCAATGGGCGATTGTGTCTAGCAGGGGGGGTTTCAAAGGCGGGCCTCATGGGTTTTACGGACCCTGCACCTCATGCTGATGCAGAAGCTAAGCAGCTGTACGTGGCATACAAGCACATGGTGCGTGTGTGTGCGTTATGTCAATGCCAGTGCATAAACTAAGCAGCTGTATGTAGCATACAAGCACGAGTACGTGTGTGTGTGCGTTATGTCGATGATGTTGCAAAAGCTAAGCAGCTGTATGTAGCATACAAGCACGTGCTGCCTGTGTATGAATTACTTAATACCAATGCATAAGCTAAGCAGCTGTACGTAGCATACAAGCATGTGGTGCGTGTGTGTGTGCATTATGTCGATGCTAATGCAGAAGCTAAGCAGCTGCATGTAGCATACAAGCACATGATGCGAGTGTGTGTGTGTGTTTGTGTGTGCGTTATGTCATTCAAGCTGAGTGCGTATCAAGAGAGTTGTGTGTGGCATTTAAGCGCACAGGATGTGACCAAGAGCTTTGTGATTTGATTTAAGTTGAGCAAATTGGAAGCTTAACATGACGTACGAGCACTTGGCACATGTGTGTGTGTTGTTTGATATGTGCATATCATCATAAAATAGACTTTGATGTAAGTCGTTTCTGGGTACTTAGTATTTAGCAATTTGTGTGGAGGGGAAGGCGTTCGATGCCTGGTGGGTTTTCAGTTCATCTAAAGCGTGGGTTGAATTCTTTTCACTGAACGAAGCCCTTCACCCCATGCTGGGTATATGCGTGCTTGTGGGAGTTGGGCGTCGGTGTCGACTCGGTTGTCTGCTGCCTGCTGTATTGACTAGCAGTGCTGCCTATGCCTATTAGTAGTGCCTATACTAGCATTTCCTATTGACTAGCAGTGCTGCCTATGCCTATTTGTGCCTATTGACAAGCAGTGCTGCCTATGCCTATTAGTGCCTATACTAGCATTTCCTATTGATTAGCAATGCTGCCTATGCCTATTAGTGCCTAAACTAGCATTTCCTATTGACTAGCAGTGCTGCCTATGCCTATTAGTGCCTATTGACGAGCAGTGCTGCCTATTGACTAGCAGTGCTGCCTATGCCTATTAGTGCTTATATTAGCAGTGCCTATAAACTAGCAGTGCTGCCTATGCCTATTGACTAGCAGTGCTGAACACCAAGAGGTGAACAGGACTGGCGCAATGCTGTTCACACTGGTGTTGTTGGAGGAAGCGCAAGCAGCAGCAGCACGCACGTACACACACACGCAAGCGGTATACACACACATTCACACATTTATGCACGCACGCGCACAAACACACACGCACGCACGTGCATGCATACATACACACACATGCACTCACGTGCACATGTACGCAAACAAGCGCATACTCACCCACATTACAGGGCCATATCTACGAGGTGGTGGTGCCAGACATGCACCCCTTAGAAATCCCTCCCATGCCAGCTGGCGCATCCACCAGGTACGTTTCAAAGGCTGGCCAACTCCCTCTGTGCGCGTGTGTGTGTGTATGTGTGTGTGTGTGTCACGGTGCTTACTATGTGACATACGACAGCACTCCAGTGATGTCTGAGCTGCACCTCATCCACCATTCGCTGGGGTTGTGAAACATTGTGAAACTCTCACAAGCCTGGACACACACATGCACTCATGCGCGTGCACACACACACACACACACACACACTCACACACACACATTTACACACACACACACATACACTAACACATGCACGTGTGTGTCCCACTGGCAGGCCTCCCAATCCGTCACCAGCAGCAGCAACGCACATACACTCACACACATACACATCTGTCCCACTGGCAGGCCCCCTAATGCGTCACCAGCAGCTGCAGCAGCTGGCGCGCAAAGCACAGGAAGGCCACACACACACTCCGCCGCCGCTGCAGGGCCCACCATGGCCGATGCGGAGGTCGGGGCAGAGCCGCAGGTGTTGGCTGTGCCTAAGGTGGGTGGGTGGCATGCATGCTAAGCTAGGCTTGATGTGTGCGTGTGTGGTACGGCCAATAGCAAAGCCACGAGCCACAAGCCAATAGCACGGAAGCAAAAGTAATACGAGAGTAGCTGAGCAAGCGCACGTTGCACCAGGCTGAGTTGACAACAACGGAGAGCCCCAGCAGCCGTGCTCAATGTGGGAGGTGTTCACGTTAGGGTCAGGGTGAGGGGTTGTCGTTGTCACTATGTGTTGTGCAGCTGTTCATTAGGGTTAGGGTTAGGCATTGTTGTCTCTATGTGTTGTGCAGCTTTTCATTAGGGTCAGGGTTACGATTAGGGTTAGGGGGCTATCGTTGTCTCTCATGTGGTGTGCAGCTGTTCATTAGGGTGAGGGGGCTATCATTGTCTCTTATGTGTTGTGCAGCTGTTCATGTGTGCTGTGCGCTGTACAGCTCGTGCCAATACTGGTGTTATGTGCTTACGTGAGGTAGGACAAATAATACCAAATGTGTGTGTATGTGTGTGTGTGTGTGCGTGCGGTTACGCGAGGTTTGACGAAGAACAAAATGTATTTACCGCCCCGGTGGTGGTGATTACGTTTTCGGGGGTGCTCTTCTAATTGCTCCTCTGTCTTTTGGCTTGTCTTCCATGTATGGCACGCATGCACGCATGCGACATGTAGTCCCTAGTGCTGTGTCACGTCCTGGTATAAAAGCACAGGCCCTGGGAGGTCTACATTGGTGTGATAAAAGCACAGAATTCTGCAGGTCCTAATTTTGAATCCGTTGCCAACAATTAAGCCTCGCTTTAATGACGCGTCTTCTCAAAACCTTTTGGCCCGTCAAGGCACGTTGTAATCAGCACATTACAGGGTTGCTGATTTGGGATGGGGAAAAAGGCCTCAAAGGCCTGAAATAGGCTGGCATTAAGTTACATTACAAAGTGTTGCCCCCTGGTGTCAGGTGTTTTTATTATTCGTGTCATGGCATTAAGTTACATTACAAAGTGTTGCGCCCTGGTGTCGGGTGTTGGTATCATTCGTGTCATGGTTAATTTGTTTGGTGTTTCAAACTGACATTCTGCTCTCTGTGCTAACATGGAACATATCACATTACATTGCTGCATTCCTTGTACCTCACCGTTTCCTCGTTTGCGTGTTCCCTTGTTAAAATCACACTCTCTGCCCCCACCATTAAGCAATCAAGAATAGGCTTCTCCCTTGATCATGCTGGCTGTGTTTCCCCTATCAGCTTTAAAGGACGATATTACGCAGACAGTGAACAGCCTTCCCCCACTTGGATTTAAAAAGGAGCCACTTTGGTATCGGGTGCCATTATTGTGCTGTAAACGGCTATCATTAATTAAGATGGTCTTGATGTATTGCATGGCCAAGCCCCTGCCACGCATACTGTAGGCGCTAAGATTGGTTTTGGCATGTGGTAGCATGTACACGGTCTAACTAAAACCCTCTCTTGCTGCATTCCCTGCTTGCAGTTGGTGTATGACCCCACGTCCATAGCGTTTTTGGAGTCTCGCCTGAAGCAATGGCTTAACAAAGGAGAGCACTAGAGTGTGTGTGAGTGTGCGTTTGCACAAGGTTTTGGTGGGGAGGAGCGAGTCAGCACTGACTGTTGGCCCAAGCACCATTAATATGATGAGCATGCTGTTCTCATAGCCCGTCTCTATCTTTTCCTGTTGCATAGCCAACTTTGCAATATGGGAGATGTAGAGAGCAAACGTGCTCACCTGTATGTTTCTTTCACATTAAAAGTAGCAGCACTGATTTAATTCTGGGTGCAATCTTGCCGAACCGTAAGTCGACGTACCGCGTACGGTACCCTTAGTTTAGGTTGAGCAAGCATCCTAGGTCGAAGGCCCTTCTTCCAACTTTTTACTTAACGTTTGGCGCTCTGTTACTATACAAAAGGCTTTTGTATAAACTTTTTAACATCAAGACCTCTTTCTTAGCCAAATTGAAGGGTGCGCTTGCGTCCAACATTGTTTGACATTTAGTTCAAACAAAACAGCTCCGCCCAAACTTAGAATAAAATTATCACGAATGCCTCTTTGTGAGTCAGATCACTGTCAAAAAATATAATATGAGATTATGAGGAACTGCTTGTCACACCAGAACACGTTGTGCCACTGATTAGGCGTGGCAAGTCCATGTCATTTGAATTTAGTTAAGTGTACTCCTGTGAAACTGCATATCTCTCTGTACTGTTGCTTTCCACAATAAATAAAAAGATTGAGACTCGACATTCAGGATTTTGTTAATAACGTGGCAGCTACTAGCTGCCAAGTCAATCAAATTTGTGACAGGAACTTCCCAAATTGAGCTTAAGAATTCTGGTGCAGCCACAGATGCCCTGATCACCAACAAGCCTTCGGTTTACATAGGTCAAGGGCAGATAGCAGACTCCCTACTACGAGGATGAAAATGAACGGAAGTTATGAAAAAAAGGAAGCAAGAGAGGCAGGCTGGAAGAAATAGAAGAAAGTAGGGAGGGTATCCAGGTTGATGGCGAGGTTAATGATAAGATGTCATTCACAGAGTTGCCCGTTTCAGACTGCGTTTCCACACACCCTTTGCTTTGAGACCGCAACATGGAACCCCAGATCCTCTCCTGCCTGTGATTTGTGTGAGGCTTATGGATTTATTTGTGGCTGGCCGAGACCAGTCAGCAGCCGATCAGCCAAACTACCTGGCTGAAGGTCACCCCCCATTGTAACCATTGTAACCATTGTGAGGCTGATGATGATGTCCAGGATGAACAGCATGCTATTTTCCTTTGCACACCCCCCCATACAGTGTCTCTTCGCAGGAGATATGAGTAGTCCTTATTCTCAGAGGCAAGAACACAGGATGTTTCTACTTTTTTGCACCAGAACAACAACAGAGAGACCGAATACTAATTGCTTTTTATGAGCAGGCCAGCAGTCGCACGCTTTGACCGGAGGCCTTTCCTTGTAAACCTTCAACACCACTACACGTGTTGGATCCAATGTCTTGATAATTTAAAAATTACGCTGAGTCCCAGCATCAGCTTCATATAAGACTCGGAGATGCTCCAAAAAAGCCATTGCTAATGAATGGCGTTGTCGCTCTCAAAAATAAGAGCCAATCCTGACTTTATGGTCTAAGGATAATAAGGCAATTGAGAAGACGAACAAAGTATCACTTGCACATTCTGCAGACTGAAAGGAAAACAGTGCCCCTGCTGCTGGCGATAACGCAGCCAACATGATGAGGGGAAGTTGTCACAACTCTGTGCGACTATGCGAGTGGCAAAGTTTAGACGCTCGCTGCCTGTTACTCTATTTGACTGTACTGAGCAATTTTCTTTTCTAATTGTGGGGCCACTACTCCCACCACGTGGTCAATCATCTTGCCGTTCTGCATGCACACAAGTAACACATATAGAAGTGCTCAGCATCAATTCACACTCTGTACTGGCTTCATCAGCAAGTGTGGTAATTGGTAACAGCGAGGGCGTGTGGAAATTGTGGTAAATAGGTAGGGACAGATGAACTGCACAGAATAAAGCAGAGTCGGACATGCAAGGAAACAAAAGGAACAAAGATACCACAGCCTGGCTGCATCATTAACGAACGCATGCTGAACACTGAATACATACGTAGATGACAGAGTTGCACGCAAGGACAAATTATTTAATGATCCAGGGATCAGCCAACGCAGCAAGATGCTCCACGACAAGGCTCGAGACAACAGCCTAGCTACCTGACAATAGGAAAAACACAACAGGTTCCTAGGTTTCAGGTGTGAAACGCCATAATCCATTTTGCGTACTTTCAAGCACGTGTCCTTCTGTTGTGGAGGAGATATGCTGTTATCAGTTATCAAGTGACTCCTTTTCCTATCATTATTGATGTGGGAGTAATATGACTTCGTTGCTCAAATTCCAACTTCAGCCTGTATAAGCCACCCTCCTATACTATGTTTCCGCAAGTAATGACAATACTGGTAAGCAACATTATGGGTTATGGCAAATGAAGTGCTTAGTACCCCAGTCCACAACTGGCCCAAACCTCCCCAGTATCCACCCACCCCCTATGATTGGTTTCACTTTGTGACAAAAGTCGCTACAAGGCTGATCTTGGTCCCCCTCCTCTACCACGTCAATGCACACAGACACTTTCACACACACACACATATATTTACGCACAGACACATAACACACGCACGACCTCTGTCTTCACCTTGTAAATCAGAAACACTGGCTGATTTCTTTCTCGGTACTCCTCCATCCCTGCTAGCTTATCGGCATCCGCCTGTGGTGCACACACAGAAAGAAGCAAAACAGGCTCGTCTGCTCAGCTGTCTAATTGATTTCTATGAAGGTAGAGACATACACACACACATGCACACACACATTGCATGAGTTGTCGGGCATTAAGCAGCTGCTCGGTTGTAATCCTGACATATCAGTTGCTAACGTATTACTTATGCTGTCAAGAAAATGTTGTTACACATGCCAAGCCCTGGTTTTTCTAAGAGCCAGCCCCCTTGTATGTACTCAGGGCTTGACGCGCACCACCCACTGTGAAAAACTTCAACGGCCTGTCTCCAGCATCAAAGTAGATTCTTCGAAACGTTGATTGGATTGCTTTACTGGGGCCACACCAGCCAGGGTAAAGCTCCACAACTGTAAACATGAGGTAACAAATATACGTAGAAAGCGCGGCACGTTTGTTTTTGCCTGTGCCAATGACGTGTGTGTGTGTGTGTTTGTGTGTGTGTGTGTGTGTGTGTGTGTGTGCGTGTGTGTGTGTGAGTGTGTGTGCGTGCGTGCGTGTGTGTGTGAGTGTGTGCGTATGTGTGTGTGTATGCGTGTGTGTGTGTGTGTGTGTGTGTGTGTGTGTGTGTGCGCATGTGTCTGTGTGTGTGTGTGTGTGTGTGTGTGTGTGTGTGTGTGTGTGTGTGTGTATGTGTGTGTGTGTGTGTGTGCATGCTAAATGTGTTGCACCTTGGCATGTGCCAGGCACTTCCAAAACCTCCTTTCTGAAGCTCTCATTGTCCTTGATATCCATTTGGAAGGTCATCCTTTAGCTACGGGCCTTATATTCTAAGAGCGATACAGCAAACTTGCTAGCTTTGTGTTGCAACTAACTTCACTTATAAGCAATCCGTTGAGGAAGCCAACAGAATGGTACTTGGACAAAGAAGTTTATTACCAAGACCAAAAAAATTTTTAAAATGCCTTTAGGAGGAGTTTTAAAGCTAAAGACCGGGGAGACGCTCTCTCAAGCTCAGGGTGTGAAGAAGAAAAAGAAAAGCCAGAAAAAGAAAGAGGTCCCAGAAGAGGGAGAAGAAGAAGGAGTGGAAAATGCTGAAGGCGTCCAAGGAGAAGGGGCAGGTGCAGGATCACACAAAAAAATGTGTACACACGCACGCATGCATGCACAGTACGCACACTCACGCACACACACACTTGCATACACATACACACACATACACATCGAGGCACACACACAAACGTCAGTGCACACACACACACACACACACACACACACACACACACACACACACACACACACACACACACACACACACACACACACACACACACACACACACACATACACACACACATACACACACACACACACACACACAGACACACACACACACACATGCACATGCACACATA
>Ga0307945_1000566_pt1 | contig 25990 bp, 23 predicted proteins | sample OrgLakmetagen228_FD_201818 | JGI IMG/M metagenome (GOLD analysis project Ga0307945, IMG submission 201818) | Saline water microbial communities from Organic Lake, Antarctica - #228 | ecosystem: Environmental > Aquatic > Non-marine Saline and Alkaline > Saline | place: Antarctica: Organic Lake...
CCTCATTGCCCCCCTCTTCACTGCCCCCCTCCTCACTCCCTTTTGAGCAACACCTGTGCAGCCAGCCGGCACCAAGATGATGTGCACAAATGGGAACCGCTTCTTAGCCAGTCTCGGAACTCAGCAGCGATGTGCACCTTGCAGGCCCACAGGGGCTCTCGGGGGCTCTTTCCCACTCATGACCCGTCAAAAACTCAAAAGTAATTATTTAATTCAATCCGCACCAATCTGCACCCCCTCAATTATTTATATATTTCAGGGGGTGTGAGCTGCCGCACCCCCCAAAAACAATATTTTTGCGGCGTGATATATTGTTCGTACGGTATTCGGATTATTGAGAACAAGAGGAATCGATTGATGTATGTATGGGTACGATCGGTGAGGTGGGTGGTGGGTGAGTAGAGGGGGTCTGGACTTTTTGGTTCCTCCCCTCCAGAATTTTTTTAATTAATATATATTCGAAATCCTGAGCTCGAGAGCTGTCCATTGGCACCCTCTTCGAAAGAATCGGTTGAAATGAGGGGTCAGTAGCTTAGGCCTTCGTGCAAATGCAATGAACATGCAAACGCACATGAGAACGCTCAAACTCTGTCTTTGGCTCACAGCGTCTCAACAACTCAATTATTTTATTTCCTTAAAATGCAGATGGATGCGTGTTTTGAAAAGGAGCAGATAGGTACTTTTTTCGTCGGGAGGGGGGCAGTATTTGGGGGGGAGGGGGGGTGGGTGGTCCCTTGGGGGCCTCCTGCTGAAAATTTGCACGTGACGTCCACTACTTTTTTTTACCCTCCTGTAGGTACAGTAAATTTCCATTGGTGCAAGTGCCTGCACGCCACGGCGGATAAGAGAGTTTCCTAAATTTGCGTGCGTTTGATTCACAAAAAGCCACCGACCGAATGTGCACTCTTATTCTTATTTATACCTAGTCATCATGCGCCTTTTAATTTACGATAAGGTGTGTGGTGACAAATAGAGTAACACATGTACCCTGAACTGCTGGCAGCTGGCAAAAATGTCCCCATAATATCAAATAAAGCATTTCCTAACAACGTAGTGGATTAGCTGCAAAGAGCGCTCCCCCGGGTTTAGTCCACCCAAATTCATTCGTTAAGGAAAATAATATTAGTGCAACGCCACCACATGTTGCACAATGGCTGCACATTGTTAATTGTTACACATTGATGGCAGTCTTGCCGCAAAAGAATTAAGCTTTCTCGCTGTACAGCGACTCCAAGACTGTGTACTGCACCTGAGGGCCGTTCGTTATAAGGTTATAATATGCAGTTGTTATACCTTGGTACCTATCCACTTACCATGACGCCCTGCAAGCATACAGGCACCCTTTCCATAAGCTTGGAGTTGCCAATTCTGTATCAAACTACCATGAGCTGTGAGTAGGGTTGGTCAAAACCATATATATATTATACACCGTAACTGACGGTATTTTTGGTTTTTCCCTGCCAAAAACACCATATATACACCACACATACCATATCTATATATATTTATATATGGATATCATCAGTTCTCTGCTTTTGCTGTAAAACTGGAGTTCTTGCGTAGTGAGCGTAGGCTGAGATCTGGCAAGCACTTTGCATAAAGTGCTGTGTACTCTCGCCTTGATTTTGCTTGGGTTGTTTTTCCCAACCCCCCCCCCTCAGCTTGTGCTTTGTCTTGTGGGTGTTTTCATCTGAGCTCGCTTGGATCTGACTTATGGACTTGCCGCTCGCTTCTTTGCGTTATTTTGCTTTTATGAGGGCCTGCAGCCCATTTTTGGTTCCAGCGTGTCTTTGGTTTTGATCTCCCTCCACGGCAGCTTGGTGTAATGTCGAAGCCTACAGCGAAATGTAGCATAGAACCCACCTGGCATTTGAAATGGGTTTGTTCTTGAAAGGCTATGCAGCGCCCTGGCACACAAAGCAGAAAAGCGGGATTGAGGGGTGGCGTGTTTGGGTGCTGCAGGATTTTCAGCAGCGGCGTGTGTGCCAGAAGGATGCTTGGAGGTAAAACTATTTAAATTCCGGAATTCTAATATTGATTTACCTCCCTGTGCATGTTGTGGTTGATGAGTTGTGCATTTGGTATTTTGGAGAGTAGGCTGTACAAGCCAGCACATTTGCCTGAGCGAGAATCAATTCTGGGGGCATGGGTGCAGGGTGCGTTCCTGCACATATTTTAGTTGCACATGCACATACACAGTGTCTAAATTAGTTAAACCTGAAGTGTGGGATGATAGCAGCAGCGTCTATGCCTGAGCAAGGAGCATGTTTATGGGCAAGGAAGGGACAGGGTGCATTTCTGCACAAATTGGTGTGATTAACTATTTAACACATTTATAACCCTGCTAGTCAGGCCAGCCAAGCCCAGGCAAAAGAAAATTCATGCCCCACTGCTAGAACTTAAGCGTAAACATAAACAGTGGTTAATATAACACTTCTGCATAAAAATAAATGAGTTCGGGGTCCAGTGTTAGTGCTGGGAGCTGAATATGTCCCGTTTCCCTGCCAAATTAGCTAACTTTAGTGACATGAATGCAGAAGTGCATGTCCAAGCTTAAAATTTCCCCATTTGTTTGTTCCCAGTTAGTTTTTAGGTCCAACCTTACCCATTGGGCAAAAGAAATGGGGGCAAAATATTTGCTCCAAAGGACTTTGTGCGTGGGCTTGTTTGCTAGGCAAAAATGTGCAATTTTTGAAAACCATGGTAGCACGGTGTTTGGACGCTATCTGAGTATCAGGAGTTGTTCAGCATGACCCCCAGGGGTGTTTTGCCAAGTTTTATGGTCTGGGATGCTGGGGGTGGGCTGTGGTGAGCAGTGACAGCTGGGAAGTAAACAAAACACATCGGGCTTCGCTGGAAGGCCCTGGGCGCAACCTGTCTCGCTGGATAGGCGCGGACAGAGAAATATTAAAAACTCAACTAATCAGAGTATGAGGGAAGAGGTAGACAAATATTTATTAAGTTGATCATTATTATATTATTAATTGAGCCCAGCAAAACAATCGCGACCCCAAACGGTTCAGTAGTTGATGCCTGATTGTAATTCGCACTTTTCCCTGCCAAAAGTGGGGTCAAAGGGGGTCCAAAACCGGAACTTCACCCCAGACCCCTAAATCTTCACCAAAAAGTTAGGAATATTATTTACAACACCCCTGATTTTTTCTGGCACCGGGGAGCTTTTGAAAATCCACTTTTTGGCAGGGATTTCCACCCTGCCCACCTGGGCACCTCCCGCCAAAAACTGAGTGTGCAGGGGTGCTTAAGTATGTCTAATTGAGGGTCCTGGCTACTTAAATGTATTTTTTGGCATTGGGGCAAAACTGTTAGCAGGCTTGGCTGACCTGACTGCTAGCCACGAGTATTAAAGAAAGAACTACGCAGGCAGTGAAAACCACTCCCCACATCAATTATGGAAAAGGAGCCACTTTGGTACCGAGTACTGTAAAGCTCCTCCACCGCGAAAAGGAAAGGAAAAAACTATCAAGAGGGTTGCAGGCTTGGCCTGAAACTGGCTCCTAATGAGAGTTTTTTTTAGACCTTACTAAGAATGACACTGCCAGCGGGTCCAAACCTCCCCCCCCCTTCCCCGCTAGCAATGTTTTCAAGCTATGTCCCTGTTAAAATTAAATGCATGATTAATTATTATGAACCGTATACAACCTAAAACATGCGGCATGGAAAAGGTGCTCTTGTCTGACCTGCTCTCTTTGCCCGCGACTAGACAGTGCCCTACACATTTTCTCTGGGTGCCAAAACACACGAATAAGGAATATGATATATGATCATTGAGAGACATAAGCATGATCAAGACAGCCCTCAGCATAACAGGCCCTTTAGTGTCTTGCTATGTCTACATGTATACAGGCAGCAGCGAACGGCTGGCTATGTTAAGTCTCCAGGTTCTTGAAATGACTGAAACTAGGGTATATCGAAGTGGCTCTTTCCTCGCTTCTCAGACAAAAAACAGGTTACTTTCAGCCGTCCAGATGCTGTACTTGTTGCTCCCACCTCCGCAAAACAAGATAAAACTAATAACGAAGGGGAATAGGTTCTTCGGAGTGGTAGGGGGCAACTGAGGTAGACAACCGGGAGCACCTGAGCAGCGCCGCCAGCCATCAGCAGATCCACCTTCCCCCTCCGACCTGAAGGTCTTGGCATTCATCAACGTGACATCCATTTCATAGAGATCAAGCATTGTAAGGATACTTAACCTCAGAACCAGCTGAGCGCCTCACAGGAACTGCAAAGTTTTCTGCAACACTTTTTAAGGAGCTTCCACCCTCCACCACACCATCCTTCTGGGCGTGGGTGGCATCAGCTACAACACTTACGCCAAACAAGGACTTGGGTCTTGATTTTCATTCTGTCAACTACGCTGCTGAACTTGTCCATACCATATCTGCCCTCTCCAGTACTGTTTATCAGTCCCTCTCCAGTACTGTTAATAAGTTATTAAAACTCTCATCTCAATGAAAGCCGGTGTCAGGCTCACCTACCTGATCCCTATTGAGCTTGTTTAAAGATAATAAAAGTTGATGTTATTTGACATCTAGTGTCAAGGTGGTCCGTCTCATTCCTGTTAAACGTGGTTAGCTGCGTAGCTTCTCCTTGCTCCTGCTGGTCTTTTTGTTTGTTTGTTTAATACGTGCCTGCCTAATTCATCAGCGTGCTTATTGCTGCACACACATGCAGATGCTGTGTGAGAACATGGGGGCCGAGATGGCAGACACCTGCAAGATGTACGTCGACATTTACGCACCCGCTGCCTTTGCCATGGCGATGAACTACCTTGTCCCTGGTAATGAAGCATGGCTCTTAACGCTTATTGTCTGCTACTTGTCAAACTGAAATGAAGCTCTATCTTGTTGGTAAGGCAGAATGGCTCTAATAGCTTATTAATAGGCACTTCTCAAGTTAAATTGAAGCTCCAAGGTCGCTGGTGAGCAATTACTTTTTGTATCCCTTTCCTACAAAGGATGAAAGTCAAACAATCCCGCGCCTATTTCCTTATGTTCCTCGCTCAACAACTTTGTGATTGTGTCCTTGCTAAAAAGCAGTGTTTGAGCCTTTAGCACAATTGCGCGCATGCGCGCAATGCATTTCTCTTTTCAATGCCAATGGTCCGTTTTTTGCAGCTCATTATTACTTTTGATTCTCATATCAGGCCTCGTAGCATGCAGCAAACTCGTCCTTTATTCCTCACAATTTACATTTTGAACATACAACAGCTCTGACTTATCAAGCTTGTACTTGACTGTGCAAGCTCTTTATTGACATTATTTTGTTACCTTTGAAATAGAGTCACGTAACATGCTGCAGGCTCAATTTGCAAGCAACCCCCTGCTGTGTCCTCCTCTTTAAATCCCTCACCCTGAATTTGAGCCACATTTGATGCTTGCAAATACTTCTTCAATTTAACTCTACCTGTGCCTCAGGCCCTGTTTGTGCGGCGATCCACCTCTGCCCTCCTCCCCCACCCGTTACTCCAAGCACAAAGCCTGCAAAGAAGACGCTGCTGCCTGGCGCCACTTGGGCCATGGGTTTTGAGAAGCTGCAGCAACGTGGCCAGGTGCGTGCATGTGTGCCTCAGGTTTTAATGTCTCCAAGCAACAGCTTTTTGGCAATCAGCTGCAGCAGCATGGCCAGGTGCATGTTTGCATGCCTCAATTGCTTGCAATACCCATGCAGGTGATGGCCTTTGAATTTGTTCATAATTGGGTGTGTGATGCAAGTACAGATCGTTACCTAACTTGCCTCATACTGCAGAATATTTTTGTGTTCAATAATAATACGTCAGGACACCACACTGCTGCCCTCAGGAGGTTTCGCAAAGCGAGCAGATGCTGTCCCTCTCGAAGCCCCTCTCTCAGCAGACAGACAGCCAGGCTGCTGCCAGGGAGGCCGCGGGGGAAGTGCTTGCTAAGCAAAAGCAGCAACAGATGGAGTTTTCCATCCTGCAACAGTTGCAGCAAAAGCTACAGTCTGCTGCAGGACGGCTGACTGGGTGGAAGCAGGTAGGTGCCGACGCGGATAAGGCATAGGTATATGAAACCAGGTTTGGAGTTGTAGAAATGGGTGTAGGAGATAATTGCACCTTATGTGTACTGTTTAAGGGGCGGTGACTTATTTGGGTTTGTGCAAAGCTGCAATGGATGGATAAACTTCAAAGCCTTCTATTTTCAATTCTGTGGCCTTGTTCCTAGCAGCAGGGGAGATTTGTTACAAGAAGAAAAGCTGGTGGAGATTTTTTGTACAACTTTTGTGTGAGCAGGCAGATGGAAATTATAGCAAAAATGCTGCAATGATCTCCTCACGGGTTAAGCAGACTTATACTTATTGGAAACGTTGCTTAAAAGGGTAATCGACAGATGTTATTTCTGTTCTTTGTGCGATTCATATCTACGTAACATACTTGATTTGATACTAGCTGATGCTAATACATCCCTGGAAATTTGGTGGCCGTGGTGTTAATGAATGGAGGTGCACATGAAATTGCTTTGTCCATTAACACAAAGGTGTATTTCTTGGCTGCAACAAGAGGCAAATGAACAGCAACGATGTGGGAACTTCACGAACGTGACTCTTTTGTGTACTCCACAGGCACGCACCAACCGTAAGGCGCTCTACTAGCCAGATGCCTAGTGGCGGTCTACAACTTCTTACTGTTAGAGCGTAATGGTCCTTTGGCTACACCATGTGGCTTGCCTTGTAGCGTGACGATTGCCTCCTGACAGCCTTTTGCTGCCATTCACCGCTATGCATGTCAAGTAGTATAAGTCTCTCTTGCCTGCAATTTTTTTCTATTGCTTCGGAATTTGACATGGAATGCTCGTGCGTAATTTGGAACCAATCTAGCTAGGCACCCACAAACCACTTGTTCGTCTTGCTTGCTTGTACATTCCAATCCACTGTAATTTTGGTCTTGACTTGTTTTCATACCTTATTTTTGTCAAGGTCTTCAAAAACCGTTTCCAGCCCTAAGGATCACCCTAAGGTGCAAGCACTTTCACGGCATTGAAGATGTGCAGCCAGGGGAAAACCTATAATGCTTGCAAATTCCTGCCCAAAACACAAATTGCAACTAAACTGTGTTTCACATCCACCACACGTAGCCTAGGTAGCGCCAATACCAGCAAAACGATGCAACTTGCGGGCAGCTTAGGGACAAAAGGTGCAGAAAAGACCAGATTCACTCCAGCTGGCTGCTCCTGTGGGAGGGGATTCTGGCTGTGTTTTGCTGCTGAAACGAGCAGCAGAACGAGCTCACTTTTGGCGGTGGTGGTGTAGGGGTGCTGCTCAAGAAATTGCTGACCAGCTGCTCCTTGGTATGCATCTATTTTCCCATGCCAGACGGGTTGATAGACCAGGAGCTTGTTAACAGTTACTTGGCCAGGTCGTCTAGCCAGTCTGGACATAAGGATTAGAGTTTTCAAGGGGGGCAGTCTGGGCTAGCAGACAGGAAAAACTCATTAGGTTACTTTAAATAAAACCATAAAACCACTTAAATACTAGGTATACAACTCATTTACCAGCAGACAAAAAAGGGAACAAGTTTGCGGGGATTTATGTGGGGAGAGGTTTTCTCTGCCTGTAGAAATTAGGCAGTTTTTGGGGGGGAAGGGGGGGCAGTGGGCATTCTTTGCTCAGCCAGCAAGGGTTACAAGGGTTACAAGGGTTACAAGGATGGCCTACAGCACGAGTCTCTGGCTGATGGCTCAGCCAGCAAGAAGTCTGTCCATCAAACAACCCCCTACAGATAGTAAGGTTGGTTCTTCGATGCTTGCTAAAGTATGCACGCAGAAAAATTGCAATGTTGCTGATTACTCGTGGCTGATTTTTAAGGACAATTCAATACATCAGGCTGTGATTGCAACACTAATGGCATAGATCAAGAAAGTAATTTTGCCAGCTGATTGCCTTGATTCATTACGGAAAGGCATACTTTTGTTTTGGTGGTGGCAAATTAGGGGAGATGGCAAACTTCCTACTACGAGGTTGAAACAAAATTGAAAGTTGATAAATAAAAGGGAAGCAAGAGAGGCAGGCCGGAAGCGATAACAGAAAACAGGGGGGACAACCAAGGTGATGAGAAGAAGGGCAACATGTGGATGAGAAGGTCAAGCACGGGAAAGCAAGAAGGAAAGCCTGCGTACTTTGGTGCCCACGTCAAAAAGTAAAAGTAAAAGTCTACGCTGGAAGTCAGCAGCGTTATAGGAAAGGCTCTCAACTAGTGCTCACACTAGCCAGAGCCCCACCAAAAAAAGGGGAAAAAAGAGAAACAACAGAGATTAATGAGGATCCGGCCGGTTGTCAGCCATGCTATGCGATCCAGCCTGCGCCTAGCCCTCCTGAAGCCAGCCGCTCTACCAGTAACCTCCCCATCAGATCCCCCATTATCACTGTTAATGTTAAGGTGTGTTTTGTGTCTTCTTTTTGTAATCTTGTTTAAGCTTTCTATTGCATGGCAGTGCAGTTTAGTAGCTAGTTGGTGCACTTTGTGCGTGGAGACGCCTAAGTTTATTAGAGGAGTTATGGTGTACTGATTGTAGATTGCGCCCCAGACTCCAAGAAGTGTAACATGAAGTGTGATTTTGTTGTTTCAAGAGATGCCTCGGAGGCTCCTTGTTTGTAGACGCTGGATGGACGTAGAAAAAACAAGGTTTAGGAGGACAGGGCTAGTAAAAAGTGAAAAGGCAACGGGCCGTACTAAATCTAGGTACACCACCGCAAGGCACTTAACATAAAAAACTAGGGAAGCTAAGAGTTAGCCAGGATAAAAGCAGCTAAGTCATTGCAATGACTGGTGCACCAAAGCCAAACTCCAACTACTTTAAAGCAGCAGAGAAAGCTGAATTTCTTCTTTGAGTACACTCTGCTGCGTCTACTTCCTGGGTTCAGTAAGCAACTGTAACAATGAATCCACTGTAACAATGGTTGTACTTCTTAATATTGTTTAACCTTCTTAAAACAATTCCTGACTGCGCTGTATTTCATCATGCTTTAGCACTGCACCAGGCAGGTAAGCTTTAATGCCATACTGCTATACTGATGGTGCATACCTTTACTAATAACAACACTGAACAGACAGAAAGGGGAAAGGGACAAATACAACAGATAACAACACAATGCTGGTTCATAGACAAAATAGGAAACTGAGACTTGTCGTGACCAACAAAATGGGTTGTGAGGGGTAAAAGCATGCTTTAAATTTGGCCGAAATCAATCCAGGAACTATGTGTAGTATTCTGCAGACATTCCTTACTAATTATGGAGTGTTACAAACTCATAAAATGCTCCTACTATGCAAGCTGATAGTGCTACAGATTCCGGCAATTGTCATTTAAGTCAGCTGCTGCAACAACAAGCCTACACGTCCTCTCTTTTACTTTGCAGCAGCGCCCTCCTTGACTGCCTGGCTTACAGCAAGCATGTGGCTGCGCGCATCACAGGCCTCAACACGCAAAGCAAATTGAGTGCAGGACACAGCCAGATCAGAGGCTTTCTTGCAACCTAATGAGTGCAGGGCTGCTAGGCACGGAGCTAGAGCTTCTATGGTATACACATCAGGCCCAGGCTGAGCAGAGATGATGCGCCCCTTGAGTACAATTGCTACATCATCGAGCCAACGGATTTGCACAGCTGCTGCATCTGTCCTGCTGCTGCTGCTGCTGCTCTGCCCCAGCATGGAATTTTGTCGTGTGAGAGCTACGAGCATGTTGGCCAGCTATGGCAGACTACTTTACTAATACAGCTGAAATAAGGAAAAATGCACAGGCCAGCTGCGCAGGCAGTGAAAAAGCACTCCCCACATTAATTAAGAAAGAGGAGCCATTTTGGTACCGGGTTCCTCCGCCCACAGAAAAAAAAAGCAATGCTTGACTTGAAAACGGCTCCTGATGAGAGTCGATAACAGTCCTGGAAAGCATACGCCTGGTGGATACGCCAAAGTGGCTCTTTCCACTTTCCACCTCACTTCTCAGTCAAAAACAGGTTTGCCTCCAGCTGTCTAGAGGCTCCGCAAAAACAAAAAATGCAACAAACGAATAATGGAGGGAGGTGGTTTCTTCAGAGTGGCAGAGGGCAAGTGAGAGAGACTGGGAGCATCTCAGCACGCACCGCCAGCCATCAGCAGATCCACATACCTAGACAGTGCTGTCCGGCCCTGACGGTTGACTCCCTACAGCTTATCCCTACGATCCCAAAAATAAGAAAGACATACATGCCAACGATGCAGCTGTGTGTGGTCAGTTTGGTGGCCTAAGGTTATTGACTTACAACTTTAAACTAATGATTTTTATACTTGCTGAGTGCAGCACTGAGATCTCTTAAAAGAAATAGCCAATTGGCGAGCTGATATTCCTTCCAATTGCATATAGACACTCTATCGTTACGTCAATTTGCCTCTAAAAGGTTCACAAAGCTTTCCGCCACTTTATATCACAGTGCGTCCAGTTTTGCATTGTTTGAAGAACAGACCTGTCTCAGGCTGGGGGAAACTCACCGCACTTCGGGCCAATGTGTCTCCTTTTCCTTAATTGATGCAGGGAGTGTTTTGCTGCATGCGTAGTTTTTCCAGAGGTGGTCATCTGAGGCCCCCGATGGGGGTACTTTATAAATGTGAATTGAGTATGGGCGCCCCAGCTGGCAACAATCAAGCTCAGAACCCAAAGCTAGCACCTGCTGATAGCACCTGAGCTTGAATGTTGCCGGTATTGGAAAAAATGTCTGATTGCCCGCGGCGTGAACCTTATTTTTCACCACAGAATCTCTAGCAGGCCACCCACATTACCAAATCACATGATTTTATGTGTTATAAAGTCCTTTATCATAAACATCATTGCAAAAGAAATGGAGTTAAACGGTCAACTAATTGGGGATGTAGGCCAACATATGCTGCTCTCCCGTGCAAAGCAACCTTCTTAGGGTTTTGGTGGCCACTGTGGGCTTTCAGCCTTGCCAATTTGCACCAGAGCGACCCACATGAATCCAAGCACATCCTCGTGTACTCATAATGGCAGCTTCAATTCAAAGCAAAAATGGTTACCAACCGGATAAAGGGGCAGTGGATGGCTGGCTTCCCAGTGCAAAAAGGGCACATATTTTGACATTTCCCCAGCTTGCCCCCTCTGTAGTTTTTTATTTTATTTTATTTTCTTGTCCCAGGCCGTGGCTCCGTGGCTCTGTTTGTAAACGTAGGGGATGTTTCCTCTACTTTCCTGGTGATTTTCCTGCACAATTGAACGCAGGCTAGAAAAAAGACATCAAATTTGAGGAACTGCATGCATGGACAAAATATGACCTTACGACCACCCCGTAATATCTCGGATTTTTTGTGCCAATTGCAACGGCCTTCCGTTTTACGGAATTTGCAGTGAGATGCGAACAGTAATATTTTTTCAATTAAACATGATTGCGAACAGCAAGCGCCTCTCCACCCGCATCACTCCGACAAGGGCCACAGGAACGCCCACTATTCGATCAGGGGTCGCTTTTAATCGACCCAAGGCACACCTCTCTCCAATCAGAAGCAGCAGCAGCAGCAGCACGGCATGCAACAGTGCAGCAGCAAATGCACCTGATCCCGTCATCACCCCATTTGCCGCCTCCACGAAGAGGCTCATGGCAGCAGCACGGCAACCCGATCAGTCAGGAGTCATGAATGTCCCTGTGATGCCAGCCCACGTCCTCCTGGCATGCCTGCATCTGGGGAGCAGTGGACCGGATCCAAAAGATCCTGATCCAGCGAATGAGCTCTGCCGCAGCATCAGCAATGCTTTGCTCAGCTGCGGCATCAAGACTGCTGACATAGCAACGCTCCTGGAGGCAGAGCTGGGAGCGCACGGGCAGTTCTGTGGGAACGCTAAGAGCAGCAGGGTAAGGACGAAGAGTCTAGTAGCTGCAGCAGTGTGTTTAAAACATCACTTTGCACCCTCCCTTCATGAAATACTGTGCTACGTCTGGAATGCATACAATTATCTGGTGCTTCTTTATTTGCTCCTTCTTCGGCACTGGCACAGTTGCTTGAGACAAGTAACCCACTCAAGCATTTCTTTTGTACGCGTAGGATGCGAACAGCAGCCTCATTTCCCCAGAGCTTGCAAAGATAGTGAAGGCTGCATACTCAAAGGCTTTGCAATCAGGCAAGTACGTCTTTGCTGCTGGGATCATGTTGCCCCTTCATCAGACATGTCTGGTTGCCCTTGGACCAGGTTGCACTACCTGGTTCACATTTATATCAGATCCCCGTTCCAATGAGCTCAGCGGCACGAATGGTGCATCTCAATACGCGCTAATGTGTATGCTAGGCCAAACGGCCCCTTAGCTGTTTCACTGCAGCTCCCTCCCTAGCGTGTCCACCGCCTTGCTCTAGGTATAGGTTAGCCTGCTTCCCCTTGCTCTCGGCTCTTAGTAGAACAACCCGACTCTTCTTATCTAAACCTTGAGCTCACTGCACTCCTTTCGTGTCTCCTAGTGTGGGCTTGTACTGCTGAGAGTGACGTGTTGGTGTAGCTGCGTTTTCTGTAGGGGAACTCTCTCTTCTCTTTGGGTTGTGTTGGACTTTGCTTTGGCGCACCAGTCATTGCAATGGCTTAGCTGCTTTTATCCTGGGTGACGCTTAGCTTCCCTTGTTTTTATGTTGAGTGCCTCGCGGTGGTGTTGCTAGATCGGCCCGTTGCCTTTTTACTCTTTCCTAGCCCTTCTTCCTAAACCTTGTTCTTTTAATGTGGGCACCAAAGTGCACAGGCTTTCCTTCCTTCTTTCTTTCCCGTGCTTGACCTTCTTGTATACGTTTTGCCCTTCTTCTCATCACCTTGGTTGTCCCCCCTACTTTCTGTTATCTCTTCCAACCTGCCTTCCTAGCTCCTTTTTTTTCCAGTTCGTATCCACCTCGTAGCAGGGAGTTTGCTATCTCCCTTGACCTATGTAACACGCCAACAATCGAATAACCAATGCTTTGCACAAGAACAATCATGCCAATTGATCTGCCAATTTCATGATACCTTGAAATATCACCCACTAAATGACAATTGCAACCCCAAACCAGGTGTTTTACCAGGTGTTCCCGTCTCACCTCATGTGGTCCATCCTTCATGCCAACCCTCCTATGCGGGGCGACAGGGCACGTGTGCTGCACACAAATCCACTTGCCCTGGTGTTGCAGCAGCTTTCTCCTTCCCCAAATGTGCATTTTGCTGCGGTGGGTTTTTGTTTTGCAGTTCTATTTAGTTCTAAAGCCCTTGCTCTAGATCCACTGGGTTGGAAAGGAGAAACGCAAAATGCTTCTTAGGACCCTGCCTTGTGTCACACACTTGTATTGCTACATTGGGTTTAAACTGATAGCACATTGATATACTGCTCCCTCATTCAATCATTTCATCCACCGGTTTTCTTAATAGCTTCTTGCCCCCCTACCTGCTTATTCTCTTATTGGCTACAGCGTCCTTGTGCCTAGGCAAAAAATGACCTAGCAGTCATTTACGAAACATGAAACATGATAAATATTCAATTGGAAAAGTATGCACCGCCTTGGGGTGCTTATATGAAGGAGCAAAAATGGAATTTTCTCACTGCCACGAATAAAATGCGTCTAGGGCAAGTTATGAATTATCACATGTTTTCGTTATTACTGCCTGCGTTTAGGTTGCTTGTGCCGTGCAGCAGGACCTGGATGATTGCTACAAGCAGTATCAGCAGAACGCCACACAGCAGGTTGACACAAAAGCAGCAGCAGCAGCAGCACCAGCAGCAGCACCAGCGCCTGCAGCAGCACCGACAACAGCAGCAGCACCAGAAGGCCACATTGTGCCAGCTGCACTGGTGCCAGTTCTCAAAAATGGCAGCATCGGCATGTCAGATCTCTCAGCGCTCTGTGCCAGAGTCATGGCGGGCACTCTGCTGCCTGACCCGCTCATCAAAGCAGCCCTACACAGCAAATTTGCCGGCAGTGGCTCCCTCGACACAAATAGCCTAGGTAGCCAGCAGCTGCTCAGCCTCCTCTGTGCTTGCTCAGTTCTTGGGGTGGTTAGTAGCCCGGGTGCCATGGCTTCCATGTGCAGCAGAATGTCCAGCATTGGCAGCATTCAGTTCAGCAGCGCTGTGCCACCAGAGAAAGCAGCAGGCTGCCTGTGGTGGCAGTGGCAGCACGGCAACGCTGAACACTTAAAGCAGAAGTGCAAGTGGGATTCCATTGCTAAAAGCTATCGCAGCATGGCTTACTGTTTTGCAAATCCCATTGCCAGGGCTCTCCAGACATCTCTTCAGCAGCTGTCGCCTTGGACCCTGGACTCTGCCACAGCGGCAGCTGCCGTATCTGCTTCAGCATGCTTGATCCACTCGGATGGTTTTGGCAATACGCATCTGCTACATTTCCTGCTCACAGAGCGCGTTCAGCTAGTGCTAACTCAGATCCAGTACAACAGCGCCCCTGCAGTAAAAGGACTCTTGCCGGGCTGCAAGTACGAGGCAACTATGGTGAGGCGTTTCAGAAAGTTCCAGCAATTGCTGCTGCAATGGCGGTTATAAGGACAAGCAGATACAAAACTGTCAAAAGGACACACTAGCTTTTTGGGGGCGATTGGGCAAATAAAAAAGCTAGTTTTTCAACTCAAAAGGCAGCGCTCACAGTACTTTCATCAATGGTGTAGCTTATGTTGTTGAAGCCACCAATAATTGTGCCCCACTAATATAATTTTAGCAGGACTAAATGGCCACAAAGGCACCTGCACCTTGGTGCCTTAATTTGCTGTATCGCCAACCAACCACTGTATCGCCAACCAACCACTCAAGCATTTCATTTTATTTATATTGCGGCTATATATTTAAACAAGGACATTATAGAATCAGAAAGGGCCAGCTCGGTTGGGAACTATACTTCACTACTTGCACTTTTCAATCTTAAATACATGGGTCAGACTACATCTCAGTAGCAAGCTTAATGAACAGTAGAAGGCCCATACCCTGTGCTAACTATTTGGAAAGCACACTTACCTTTGAGCTTCAGTCGTCTTCCCCTGTTCTTCAAGATTATTGCCGTGAGCACAATTTGTGTGGCAATTAACCAGCTCTGATTCTTATAACCAAATGCACGTCTGTAATCTTAGAACTGTATTCACACCTCGATTTGCAACGCAGGTCCAAGTTTATGACAACAATGCCATAATCGGATTGGGGTCGAGCTTGTTTTTGTTCCGCTGTATTAATGGCAAGGTGGGCATTAGGACCAAAGGCATAAGTAAGAGCTGTCAAAAACAAAATGCAAATATATGGCTGGTTGATTGGTGTTGAGTGCTAAAGTCAAAAGTGCAGATCAAAAGGCATTGAGACGCCGGAGTGTGTATGTGTGTCAAGAGTCTTGGTCACGTAACATAATAGATGGGCTGGGCCAGAACCGTACACATTGTATATGATCGTATATTTGTTGAACTTCCTGCAAAAATGCCGTGTATACACTGTATATACATGTGGTTTTGACCAACCTTAAAATCGGATAGGCATAATCTTGGCCAAATTCCTTTTGTGCAAAAAAACACCCACCCTTGTTTCTGTAACCACAGGCTATTCCAAGCACAGAGCAGGCGGTGGTGGTGACTAGTCTCAAGGGTTCATCCCTTTTTGCAGAGCTGCGAACACCTGGGTCTGCCTTTGGTGAGTCTGTCCAGATGCAAGCATTGGTCATCGAATCAGCTGACTTCATGCTGCAAATTAATGTCTGGTATGACGTTTGATAAACATAGCCGAATCTCCTTGCCCTGCCTCGTGGGTGCACATTCTACATTCAACTAAATGATTTCCTGTCTGCATTAAGGATTTTACTTATTTAAATTAAGGTGGGGGATTCATCTTTACATCACGTCACTTGAACAATTCTGTACTGTTATATAGGAGGTATTTCAAATTGCAGCTCTTTTATTCAACATAGTATTCCCACTTACCAAAAAGCCATTATACCGTGTTACAGCAAACTCTTCTGTAGGACGTGGAAAGACAATCAGAAGGTCGTTCTTCTGCTGCAAAGCTGTTCCAATTCTTGCAATTTGCCTTAATCGAATGCTTTCATTGATAGGGTTGGCCAGAACCATATATATATTATATATTATATATATATGCCATATATGATTGTATATCAAATCTCTGCAAAGAATACCGTACATACACCGTACACATGTATGGTTCTGGCCAACCCTATTCATTTGCATTCGCCTTTAGTCACAGGCTGGGCCTACCTGGTACCTGACCCAGTCCTCCTGGCAGACATTGCTGCCTTTCTGTGCTCTGTGGCTGACCTGTCAAGCCAAGCCATTCCTCTCGACAAAGAGCTGCTTCAGCTAGCTGTGAAATTGCTGCAATATCCAGCCATGGCTCAGATCATGCCTGCAAAGCACAGCATTCCGTTGCTGCTAGCAGCCACACAAGAAAAGGGTCTAGAGCCCTCATCTCAGCTGCTTTCTAACCTCCCACTCTTCACAAAGTGCGTGACCCTAGGACCTCAGCAGCTGTCTGACCTGCTGCTGTGTGTCAGCACAATGCAGCAGGGCACAAACATCCCTCTTGAGCTATGGGAAGCTGTAGCCGTCCAGCTACACGCCCTGCTGCCCTCAATTTCCAGCTCTCAGCTTGTGCGCTCCGCCACGGCTTTAGCAGACTTGAAGCGTTCACAGCAGCTGCCTCCATCATTCTTTCTTCCAGCAGCAAAACAGAGAGACCCTCCGCCACACATCGCTGCACTGGCCAGCAGCATCAGCGATGCTGTCCGCAGTGCCAGCTGGGGTGACTCAGCAACACTTCTGGAGGCAGCAGCAGACCTTGAGCTGTGTGCAATTGTCCCCGGTCTTCATGCCAGTCTCTCCTCTCTCATTACAACCAGAGCCACAGATCAGCAGGCGGGAGCCAAAACCGACCAGAAAAACAGCAGCACAGCAATTGATGCAGTTTCCTTTGAGCGTATTGAGAGCGCCTTGCAGCGTGCAGGGGGGGCCAATCGCCTGCATGCTCTGATGGGCCTCAACACCAATGTGCCTCTCTCAAAACCAGCAGCAGCAAAGACAACAGTTGCAGCGCCGACAGCAGCACCAGCAGGATCAGCTAATCAAGTTATTGCAGCCGAGCTGCAGGCCTTTCAGCCTGCCTGGGAATCAGATGCGAGCAGCACGCACGTCATGGGAGAGCAGGAAGCCAAGGAGAAGCTGAGCAATTTCAAAAACAATTTTGAACCCTACACCACCACCGCCAAAAGTGAGCTCGCCGTTCAGCTGCTTGTTTCAGCGGCACACCACAACCTGACCCCCCTCCCACAGCAGCAGCTGGAGCATCTCTGGTCTGCTGCTGCACCTGTCGTCCCAACGCTGCCCGCAAGTCGCATCGTTGTGCTGATGTGGGCGTTATCCAGGCTCCATGTGGTGGGTGTGGAACAATTGGTGCAGTTGCAAGCCACTTGTATAATGAGCTGACAGAAGGATCAGCATGCTTTGAGGAAATAGCTTTAACTGCTCACACTAGCCATAGCCCCACCATGCTGTTAAGTTTTTGTAAGGAAAATGGTATAAATTGATTACCGGAAAAGAGGCAAATTTAGAGCTAGGGAGTACCGTACTATAGTATGGAGCTAGCCCGCAAAAAAGGATATTCCAGCGGTTTCAAAGATGGAACAGCTTTGCAAGTTACTTTGTCATGCTAAATAAATAACATATAGGTAGTTACGTATGTCCAGGCAGCTTTTCCTCTCGGAAAGGTGACAGGAGGAATTTCACCTTTTCTCTGCCCCATACTTCCTCTCATTTTTTGTTTTTTTACCGGATCAATCCCTGCCTCATTCCTACAACGCAAATTAATAGATTCTTGGTGTATACAATCACATATGGTATGCTTACACACACTGATGCAGGCTGACAGCAACAGTAAGATGCTGGAGGTCTGCTTCAACACCAATCTAAGCAAGCTCAGTCTGCCAGAGCTGGCCAACATGCTCGTAGCTCTTACACGACAAAATTCTATGCTGGGGCAGAGCAGCAGCAGCAGCAGGACAGATGCAGCAGCTGTGCAAATCCGTTGGCTCGATGATGTAGCAATTGCACTCAAGGGGCGCATCATCTCTGCTCAGCCTGCGCCTGATGCGTCTACCATGGAAGCTCTAGCTCCGTGCCTAGCAGCCCTGCACACATTAGGTTGCAAGAAAGCCTCTGATCTGGCTGTGGCCTGCACTCAGTCAGCTTGGTGCGTGGAGGCCTGTGATGCACGCAGCCGCCTGCTTGCTGTGAGCCAGGCTGTCAAGGAAGGTGCTGCTGCAGAGTAAAATAGAGGACGTGTAGGCTTGTTTTTGCAGCAGCTGAGTTGAAGGAGAATTTCTGGAACCTGTAGCACTATCAGCTTGCATATTAGGAATATGCAACATTTGAATAATTAGATCAGAATGTCCGCAGTTCCTGACTTGGATTTGGCCGATCTGAAAGCATGTTTTTGCCTTTCTCAACCCATCCCGTTGGTCGTGGCAAAGTTTTAGCCTCCCAGAGATGAGTATTATGACAGATTAATACAGGTATTTGATGACAGACTGATACAGAAGTCATGCTAAGTATCCTGTTTATGTAGGAAATATTTGCACCTTTATTGCATTTGTCCCTTTATGTCTATGCAGTAATTTTGTATGATGTATATTACAGAGCTTTCAAATACTGTTTTCTAGTACGAGGCGTCAAAGAAGGGACGTAGCGGTGCAGCCACTCTGTATTCAGATGTGGGCAGTGCTAATTCCTCCCAGCAGCGGTATATTAATATCAAACGTTTCTCACCAGGCTAACTTCAGGTAGTACTAGTACCTACAGACATGGAACAGCTAGCAAAAACAGGGCACTCAATTGAAGCTTGATGTATATGCAATAAGAAATTTAATGCCGCCTGCAGATATGAGGCAACCAGCATTAATTAGACAAGGCAAAATTACAACACTAACTCATTGTGAATAATCTCTCTTAAAAAGAAGGACACAAAAAGGTGAAGCTTCAAGTTTGGGTTGATTGGAGGAATGGGCGAGGAAAGTACAGGGCTGGTAATCTTATGGATGCTCCTGCACACGCCCCCCCCCATCGTTATGAGCGGCCTACTTTTTAAGCCCAATTGTTGGCAGTGACGATGGTTGCTTGTTGTGCTGAGTCATACACTTTGCGGTGTCTGTGATTCGCTTTGACACACCGTAGGCTTGCAGGTCTTAATTCTGGCGGTGAGGGGCTTTTCGGTGCGGGCACACACGTGCTTTTAAAAGCCCTCCTTCCCATTCTTGTCACAGTGCTGCTTGTTGTGCATATTCTGGATTGCTAGCGCAATTAAATGCAAGCTGCTATATAACAATCATGGGACTACAAGGCATTGTTGTGACAACGCAGGTGGGACCCCATTTTTCTTTTACCCTTGGTAGGTAACCTGAACCTGCAGCAGCAACAAAAAATTTAGCAATCCAGATTAAATCATGGTTACTCCGTCCATAAACCGACACCAAATAAACCGACACCACATAAACCGACACCACCACGCTGTGAGCCCTGTGAGTGATGAAGAGATCAGCAAAGGCAAGCTGGGCTCAGCAATTGTTACAATGGATGCTTGTAACAGTGAAAAGTTATCTGACCTTAACATTGAACCCCCTGATGACATTGAAAGAAACATTCCTGACTGGGTTCTCCCAACACAATAAAACCTTCCAACTAGACATCAAAGCCGTCCAGATGGCGTGTTAGTCATGCCCATTGAGGGAAGAGGCAGGCATTTGGATCCCAAACAGATCCCCCCAAAGGACAGAGACATACATCTTGTATAAATTAAATTCTGCTCAGACATAATCCCGCAACAGACATTAGAAAAAGCGCACAACCAACATCAACCTCTTATCCAGCGTTTACGAACAAGGAGCCTCCGAGGCATCTCTCGAAACAACCAAGTCACACTTCATGTTATACTTCTTGGAGTCGGGGGCAAAATCTACAATCAGTACACCATAACTCCTCTACTAAACTTAGGCGTCCCCACGCACGAAGTACACCAACTAGCTACTAAACTGCACTGCCATGCAATAAAAAGCTCGAACAATATTACAAAAACAAGACACAAAATACACCTTAACAACAACAGTGATAATGGGGGATCTGATGGGGGGGGGGGGGTACTGGTAGAGCGGCTGGCTTTAGGAGGGCTAGGCGCAGGCCGGATCGCATGGCTGACAACCCGCCGGATCCTCATTAGTCTCTGTTCTCTCTCTTTTGTTTTCTCTTTTTTTGGTGGGGCTCTGGCTAGTGTGAGCAATAGTCGAGAGCCTTTCCTTAATGCACGCTGGTGACTTCCATCGTAGACTTTTTTTCGTCCCAGTTACCACGCCCACAATGACAACCAGCCAAAAGCCACACACTGCAATGTATTGATAGAAAAAAAAGAAAAGAAAAGACTCCGCTGGTAGTGATGACACAGCCAGCATGATTAAAGGAGGGGGCTACATAGGTGCCCGCACCAGGCAACCCCCCACCACGCAAATAACAAAATAAATTAGTGTGGGTCAGGGGGGTTGTGTGCCGTAGCACCCAGACCCAACCCTTGACTGTTGTTGCTTGTGTTATATTGCAGTGCATACCTTGTTTTTATGAGTGCAGATGCATGTCTGATGAAGTGCTCATTCAGTTTGTGTGTCAGGTTTTTAATCTTATGGTAATCCAGATTGAGGTCTGCCAGAGGTTAATCTGTATAGTCTTGTAGATAGGTAGTCCCCATAACTCCAACGAGGAACACGTGGAGCTTCACTTCCCTATATCCTTGTCTGTTTAGGTTGGCAATAAGCACGCTGTGTTGTGCTTTTGCTTTTTGGAGTTGGGGATCAGGCCTAGTGTCTTCACAAAATTTAATTTTAATTAGGTGGACCTCCCACTGGTTTGGATTCAGTTTCTTATCTTTAGCGAGCTGTTGCGGGTGGTTACGCGAGAAGAGCACACAGTGCTAGGTAAAAATAGGATAGCGTCAGGACGAGAAGAGGCCTTTAAAGCATGTGCTGTTTGTTAGTTTTGGTAGCAACCAAGAGGGCAGTGCACTAGCGTTAAGGATATGGGTGCGCTTATTTGTAAAGCAATACTCTTTAATCAGAAAGGCACAAGCTGATAACATAAGCTATTAATGTCTCACTTACTAGAGACCCGCAATATCCCTCTCACCAACCTTTTGAGGAGTGAAAGGCACCGTTTACAGGAGCCATACAACTAACATTACATAGCCCAAGGGAAAGAGGTCTGCAAGCAGTTCTGCCGTGTCACAGCTCTCCTGAAAAAACAAGCTCACATGCCATCACTGATCTGGCAGATCCACAACATAATCATCCAAGCCAGATGCAACATTCAATGCGACCTTCAAAAATATTTAAGCAATCCTGTGTAGGCCTCACAGTCTTTTTTTCCAGTCGTCTCACCTGCTGCAAATCGGTAAATCGTGCTGGTAAACTGCTCCTTGACATTGCTGCCGCTGGTCCTTACATGCTCACTACTGGCAGAGGTAAGGGAGACTCTGGACAGGACACTTATTTGGGGTATCATGGCAGGCACAGAAGTAGACCTGATCACATCCTCATGACTCCCAACTTTTACCATAATTTGCTGAGCACTGATATTCAACCTTCCAACAAGCGAATCGCTGATCATTGCAGTATCACAGCGTGTTTCAAAGTAAGACAGGGTGGCTTGACAGGAGCTGCTATGAATCTTGAGCCTCATCATGTTTGTCATGGTGGCTGTCCGAAACACAATTTGAGGTGGAATTCTGACAAAGCACTTAAATACACTGAGCATCTTGAAAACAACACTGAAGGCCGCAATTCTTCTCTAAAGGCTATTGGGAGAAAGGATGTCGTAGAAGCAGCTAACAACTATTTACGGGCTATGATTATTTCAGCTGCTTGCACTTCTGGTATGGGGAAGTTTTTGCCGTGCGTTTTTTATCGGAAGAATCAAAGGGTGGCAGCTGGAGCCAGAAAGGCTCCTTGGTTTGATGATGTATGCAGGAGAAAGAGAAGGGGTTTTTTACGCTGTTTGAGGGACGGTGGAGAAGATTTACAGGATACAAAGAAAGAGTACAGAAAGCATACGCGGAGGGTTGCACGCAAATTCTCAAAACAACAGACTGCTATTTTTTTGGACAAGTTGAGCAAAAGGGATCCAGCTATTTACGACATGCTGAAACAAAGAAAGACAATCCGTCTATCCCCTGTGCCTACAAATGCTTGGAATACCTACCTTCTTTCACATTTCAATGCTAAACCACCTCCTAAACCTCCTGATACACTGAACAGGAATTCAAGGCACATAGATGCACGGGTTTCAGCTGTCCCTTTGGGTCGTGGTCATATTTCACTAGGTATGAACAGAATTGCCGATGCCTTTGACTGTCCGAGTCTCGCTGTTATGACAGGCCTGGTCTCTAAATTTTTGGGTAAGATGAATGCCTCTTCTTCACCTGATTTTGAGGAATTCTCAGCTCCTTTTTTGAAATACGCTTACCCAGGTAATGAGAAAGATAAAAATGTGATTGTCCCTTACCTGGCCAACCTCTTTCACGTTGCTTTGAGTGAGAAACATATTTCTGCTTGTTGGAAAAAAGCCAAGATCTCCCCCCTTTACAAAAAAGGTTCTAAGCATGATCCCAACAACTACCGCATGTTGGCTGTGAGTGGGACTTTTTATAGACTGTACGCCAACATTTTGAGGGAACTGGTGACCAAGTGGTGTGTTGAGAACCGAAAAGTTCCTGACACGCAATTTGGCTTCTATCCAGACTGTAGCACGATCCAGCCTATGTTTATTTTAGGGCACTTAGTCCACGCTGCCAAACAGATTAAACCAAAGGGTTGTTCCCACCTTCACACGACCTTTATTGATTTCAAACAAGCGTATGACACTATTGACAGACCCCAGCTTTGGGATCATTTAAATAATATCAGGATGCCCACTCACCTTGTCGATAGTATCAAACAAATGTACGATGGAGACGAGTATGTTTTGATTGATGGTGCCAAAACTACCAGTGCCAGTAATTCCGCTGTGCCTTGCCTAAGAGGTGTAAAACCTCTCCGCAGTAATTCCGCTGTGCCTTGCCTAAGAGGTGTAAAACAAGGTTGTTTTTTATCTCCTCTCCTTTTTTCCCTTTTTATCATGATGTGGATGATGAGTTTGGGACTGGCTTTATGGGTGCTGTTACTGACACTGAGGGGCTCAAGGTAACTCACATGCTCTATGCTGACGACCTGACCTTGACAGCTATCACCCAGTCCAATTGCAGAAAATGTTGAGACGACTGAAATCGTATGCTACCAGGAAAGGACTTACAGTAAATGTGCAGAAATCCTACATAATTTTAATGCGTACCGAAATTCCGCAGTTCCTGTTTTTCGTCTCTACAATCAGGAGCTTGAAGAGAGAGATTCTTCTACCTACCTGGGTACTTTGGTACCTACCAAACCACTGTGACGCCCTTCAAGCACATATGCATCTTCTCCATAAACTGGGAAACGCCAAAACTGAAGCAAACTACCATGCGTACTACCAGACCCTCATAAAAGACGGCACTGTTAATGGAGCCGCTAGCAATGCTTACCCAACCAACATCATCCAATGTTTTCTTTAAGACCAAATGTATCATTATGAAATACAGAACAGGCACCCTATATAATCAAAAACATGCGGTATTGTTTAAACTCTCAACAAGTCAAACTTGCCCCCTCTGCCCACATGTAGACAGTGCCCTGCACATCCTTTCAGGGTGCCAACACACGCAAATAAGGAACATGATCACCGAAAGACACAACATAATATGCCGCATGATCTTAAGGCTACCAGCAAAACAGGATCCTTAGCTAGGGTCATGCGTTGTCTCCAAAGATATAGGCAGCAACAAACGGATGACCATGCAAAACCTCCAGGTTCCTGAAACAGCCAAAAGTAGATTTGTTCCTAAATGCCTCTTTCCACCCCGCTTCTCAGAGAAAGACCGATTAACCTCCAGCCGCCCAGATTTGTGCTGGTTACTCCCATTGCTGCAAAAACACAAAAACAACAAATTAATGTAGGGGGGTGGGTTCTTTGAAGTGGCAGGGGGAAATTGAGGAAGACTGGGAGCACCTCAGCAGCACTGCCAGCCACCAATAGAGCATCCAACCCCAGAAAGCATCGACCTATAGACCTTAGCAAACCTCGGCGTGACATCCACCTTGTCGAAATCAAGTACTGTGAAGACACCAGATTTCAGAACCAGCTGAACGCCGCAAAGGAACAGCACAAAGATCTCTGCAACATTCTCCAAGGAGGATCCGTTACTCTCCACATAATCCTTTTGGGTGTAGGTGGCACCATCTACAACACTCACACTCTGAAGCCTTTCAAGGAGCTGGGTCTCGATTTTCATAGAGTTAAGAAGCTTGCCTCCAAGCTCCATGTGCACTCTGTGAACTTTGCTGCTAAACTTGTCCATACCAGACGTGCCCTTTCCAGTACTGTTATCAACTTTCATCAGGAGCCGGTTTCAGGCCAAGCCTGCAACCCTCTTGATCCCCATTAATTTTTTTTTCCTTTTTGCAGTGGAGGAGCTTTACGGTACTCGGTACCAAAGTGGCTCCTTTTCCTTAATTAATGTGGGGAGTGGTTTTCACTGCCTGCGTAATTTTTTCTTTTTTTCCTACCTGGGAATGTTATTTGATAAGCACATGAGCTTACACCATGCTGCGTCCCATGCTTTAAGGCCTTTTAATGCAGCTTTACGTAAAGTGAAAGAGTTTGGTATTGGAAAAAGGATTTCTGACAGGCCTCATGCGATGTTGTGACTTTTCAAGACATAGTATGCGTTGTCAGCTGGCATGTGCCAGTCAGACTTGGTTTACGCAATTTCTGAAGCATGACAATATTTTCAGCAATCCTTTGCAGGTCGCACACTTGGCGTTTTTAAAGAGAATTTTGGGAATTAAATCTACTCCTACTGCAAACTGGTGTGTGCTTCGAGAATGCGCGCAGGAACCCTTACAATATTACTGGTTCAGGTCAGCTGTCAAATTTTGGAACAGGATGGTTGATTCAAACAGCAAATACTTTACGCGATGTTATGAAAGCAGATATTTCCCTTGGGAATTCTGGTGCTTCTAATTGTTGGACTAGACAGATGAAGGATGCTTTAGGTGATTTGCAGAATGGTACTGTATACAGAAGTGACTTATTCCATTGGAGGAAGCTGAATATTTCTAATTTGCGCATAGACTCGAAATTCAGGCATTAGGCAGTTTGGAGAGAGGCACATGGTCAAGATCCTTGCTCTTGTTAAAAAAGTCCGCGGCTTATCACAACTGGTTTGCTCTGCCTGAGAGACTGGTTTCTGATGCACGTGCACCATTTGTCTTGCCGGAGTATTTGAAGATGGCTCTGAGCAAAAGTGTTACGAAGAACGTAGCTCGGTTTAGGATTCGAGGACATGGGTTGAAGTGTGAAACTGGTTTATACGGCAGGAATCCAGACAGGAGTGCACGTGTTTGCAATTTGTGTGAAAACGGGGATTATATTCTTCAAGATGAGAAACACGTTACTTTTTCATGTATGGGCACCGAACATTCACGGCACCAGTTCAACCATTTATTTGATAATGTTTCTGAAGGTGATATCATAGGTTTTGTGTTTCAACACAACCCAGGTTTACAAATTCATTAGTGCAGCTGTCGATCTTTTTGATTGATTTATTTGTTGGGACCTATAGGTTGAGCAGCCATGCCAGACTGGAGGCCTTTGTAATCAAACTAAACTAATCTAAACTGTGCACGCCTCCCAACCAACTGATCCCCCTGAAAGGCCTTCCTCTTTATATTCATACGGGGGGCGATATATGAGCACCTCCGCGTGGTGCCCCCTGGAAAACGCCTTCGTGTGCCTTCGCGCACACGCCCGGAAATACTCGGGAGCGGCTAAGACTCATACGGCGGAGCAACACGGCAGCCCTC
>Ga0307945_1000568_pt1:0-2500 | contig 25907 bp, 34 predicted proteins | sample OrgLakmetagen228_FD_201818 | JGI IMG/M metagenome (GOLD analysis project Ga0307945, IMG submission 201818) | Saline water microbial communities from Organic Lake, Antarctica - #228 | ecosystem: Environmental > Aquatic > Non-marine Saline and Alkaline > Saline | place: Antarctica: Organic...
GAAAAGGAGGGGGGACAGAGGGCACCCCTGTTTGACACCATTTGTGGGATGCACCCGAGCCCTCTTCTCACCATCCATCAAAATGTACTCATCATTCTCATACATATGCTTAATCACGCTGAGCAAAGTAGATGGCATAGCACTACGACGCAGATGTGACCAGAGTTGTTGCCTAGGGACAGTGTCATACGCTTGTGAAAAATCAATGAAGGCAACATGCAATCTAGCAGGACTGTTCCTGGGCTTCAGCTTTTTAGCAGCATGCCTAAGATGCCTCAGAATAAAAAGAGGGTGCAGGGTGCTTCTGCCCGGAAAGAAGCCAAACCTCTACCTTCTTTTGTGAGTGTTCAACAAGTTGGTGCCTTATTGGACAGGTACCTTTGCTGCCTTCTTGCTTGGCAAATGTTCAGCCTGGGTTGATGCATCGTTTTAGTGGCATGTCATAATTACTCTGGCGCCCAAACAATGAGAAAAGAAGCATGCAAGAAAAAATCGTAGGAATTGCGGGTTAATAAAGGAGGAAGATCTAATAATAACTCCAAGGTCACGATGTTTTATTCACATTAATTATAATACAAGTGCACAAAAAAGGTCAGCACAAGCAGGTACGTATTGTGCCGTTGCACAGATCACTAACTGGGTTTGTTTCCTAACATTGCTGTTGTCGCCCCTTGAGAGCTACTATTGGCTTGCTGCTCACTTGCTTCCTGATCTTGCTTCTGCTGTTGCTGCTGCTGCTGTTGCTGTTGCGGCTGTTGCTGTTGCTGTTGCTGCTGTTGACTGCCATCTTGCTGTTGCTCATGCATCTGCCCTGGTTGATGTTCTTGCGCCTCCGATGGTGGACGCTCCGAGGGAGTGGGGAACTGAGAGAAGCGAGATCCCTTTCCATCATCAACAGATGGTGAAGAGGTGGAGGAGGAGGAGGAGAGGGGAGAGGGCTTGGTAGTTTCTGATGGCGATTCTTTAAGAGAAATGGGGTCGCCTAGGACTCCTGTGCAACGTAGGAAAAAGCAAATGGTTGTTCTAGGCTTATTTTCACGTTTTTGTCTTTCAGTCGTTCTGCAAGTACTTGTGCTTAGCAGTAAGCAAATAAATGTTGCCTGCCGTGGCTGCGTGTATGATCGATTCCGAGTCTCTTTCTTCCCTAGTCACTACAGGGAATGCACACTCACAACAACAAAGAGGTCAGTCTCAACCCTTCAACTGCTCCACGCCCAGAGGGTGACCGAAGGTGAGAACCGTGCAGGCAATGAACATCACACATCAATAGGGTTGGCCACAACCGTATATATTCGTATATACACCGTATATTTGGTGATTTTCAAGCCAAAAATACCGTATGTACACCATATATACATGGTTCTGGCCAACCCTACACATCAATGAAGGACGTAGGAGCCACGCAGGCACCGTAAAAACACCGACCTAGTAAGCACTTCTCCATGAGGGCTCCAATGTTGACCCACGGGTGGTACTTCATGAATAGAGCGGTCCCGTCTTTGCCGGCTGCTTTGAGCAGGATGTCACGGCCGCCAGGATGGAAGTTGAGGTAAGGCGTGATGTCGTACACCTGTACACGTTGCACAGGCAATGCAGATCATGCAAGGAATTTTTGTTTGTGTGATGTCGAACACCCGCTGCACAGGACGTGTGCGTCATTTGTGCAACTGCCAGAAGTGATCATCAGATAATGTCGTGCAAGCAAAGTCTCGGGGAGCGATGCGTGCCATTTTTCCATCTTTTGTACGATTGCGGTGCATTTTGGCAAGGGAAATAACGAGATGGTTGCATGTGAGTACAAGAAGAGTCTCGGAGAGCAAAGTGTTCCATTGTTCCATCTTTTGTTTGATTGCGGTGCATGTTGGTAAGGGAGACAACAAGATGATTGCATGTGAACACAGAGGCGCACAATGAAGCGCATGTGAATACAGAGATGCACAAAGGAATGACAGATGATGCCAGGATTATATGACCATGAGAGACAACAGGAATGCAAGACAAAAAGTATTGACAAGCACCATGAACAGATGAGAGACATCAGGAATGCAAGACAAAAAGTATTGACAAGCACCATGAACAGATGATGACATGCAAATGCATGATCAAACACAACTTATTGGGTCCCTGTTTGCCATGATAGGGGCATCTGGGGATCAGACCTCTAATCACGTCTCACAGTATCAGCATTCAAAGCAGGCATCCACCTTGCAATGAACACAGTGCTGAAAATTGAACACACACACAAGTGTACGCACCTGCCTTCAAAAAATACCGCAACAATGCGCACGGCACACGCCCCACCTTTTTAAAAGGACTTCCTTCACCACCATTTGCATCCAGCATCCAGCACAGGCAGCGCTACACCGCACCTTGCTCTGAAAGACCATCCACGCGTCGTCGGGCTTGTTGTGCTGCTTCACCTCGGCAAGCGTGATGTCCCGTCGACGGAGCGGTGTGGGCTTGCTGCGCGTGAGGCGAAGCCAATCCATCTGGCTGTACC
>Ga0307945_1000568_pt1:7500-25907 | contig 25907 bp, 34 predicted proteins | sample OrgLakmetagen228_FD_201818 | JGI IMG/M metagenome (GOLD analysis project Ga0307945, IMG submission 201818) | Saline water microbial communities from Organic Lake, Antarctica - #228 | ecosystem: Environmental > Aquatic > Non-marine Saline and Alkaline > Saline | place: Antarctica...
AGTTAAATAAATAAAATAACATGTTTCATCGTCCCTCTCCAGAGATCAGTTTACGAGATGCTGTAAGCAGCTTCGTGATTCGATCGGTGCCTTCAGAAGGTGTGTGATACCCTCGTCTTCTTGTCTTCCTCTTTCTTTGCTACCTGCAGTCTTTTATGTAGACATCTAATTTCCTGTTTGCGTGACAGAATCCCGAGCTCGCGGGTACGCCTACTATGTCGCCAAAAGCTCTGAAGACCGCACGTGCCATGATCCGAAGGCTGGACATAGCCGGGTACTGCGTCCTGCTGACCTAGAAGGCATCCCTCCTCCTCCAGACGGGAACGGGATAAGGAAGAGTAAATGTTATGATGAGGCTCTTCGGACCGCACTTGGAGGAAACGTAAGTTCCAATGCGATACGTCGTATACGACCCGGTGCAATACGAATGCAATACCAATGCGATGCAATGCGGTACGATGCGATGTGATGCGATGAGATACCAATGCGATACGAGTTGTACGACCAACAAATAAACTTGACGAATATTAAACAGTGTTGTGCGGGAGATGTGTAAGTCACGACATTTGTGTTGTGGAAAGAGCCTAAATGAACCTTCAATGCAAAAAAAGGCCGATTTCCAGCCATTTGCACCGTACCGTGTTTTGCCGTATACATGATCCGAAGTCGTATAAATACTGTTCTACTCCATATAACCATACCGTACCGTGAAACCGTATGACGTTTACGTGTACCGTACTGGCACGACATTGATAACAAATAAGCCTTCTAATTCGCGATAAAGCTTGACTATTACTATTTACAGGGAACATCCAACGGCAAACCCTGGTGTATCTTTCAGCCGCGTTCACTCGAGAGCCCGAAGTATATAATAAAGAATGAATCAGCCAAAGCGGCATTCGTGTCTTTAACGAAGAGCTTTCTATTCAGCGTGGTGGATTACGTGGACCAAGACACTGCTGTCGAGCAGGAGTCAGCAGCGATAGCTTGCCTCGACGAGTTGAAGCTTAACATAATCAACAAAAGGTAATAAAACACTAACATTTAGAGTGAAAGCACTCTACTCTGCTCTACCCTGGAGCACCTTCTTCCTGGTACTACAACTGCAACTACCAAGAACTAGGCAACTAGAAGTCAGACAACCATTGCATCCACATGTAGACGATGTCACCACGGCAGTGAGATGCATTTTTCGTTCTGTCAAATCACTGTGCACAGTGTTTTGGAACACCTCAGGTGGATTGTTCTTGGTCATCTAAGTCCTTGGGACATAATATCACATCCAGGAATACTTTGTGTCACCTAAGTTTTTGCTATCACTATTTTGTCAGACATAGGACCTGCACATTGCTTTGCCCAACTGCAGTGAGAAAAGCACGGGCCTCACCAGGAACCCCAGTGGCAAGAGCTTCAGAGTGACCATCGTTGCCCTTAGCATCCATGCCTTCCGTGTGACCGGCTGTAGATTCATTATAAGTCGCGGTCCATTGAAGACCACAGAAAGCGGTGAGGTCTACTTTTTTCTTTTCGTGGTTTTACTCTGCACAGTGAATGGAACATCTTTATACCAAAACAAAAAGTAATACAACGGTTACTGCCAGATAGGCACCAGGTGCTTCTTTGTTTGCTATTTATTCTGCGGCAACCTTTTGATTAAAACATGCATCCCTGCTGGTACACGTCTTTCCTCGCAGAAATACCCCAGTTCCCGAAGCAAAAGAAGAAGGAGCCGAAGCAAAAGAAATGGACGGATTTCCCAGGAGTGCCTGTGCGTCAATTGAAAACGCCTTTTCATAAACCAGCAGTCATGAAGTGAGTTGCGGCATTATTGGATAACTGCGCATTGTCAGGGCAAGTATTGAGCAAGTTTCGTAAACTGCATAATAATAGGCCACATATACGTGTCCCAACAATTTGAGTGTCCCTGAAACGCCTGAACTATTCTACGCGCCTTGCAAACCATTAATGTCCTTCATACAAATACACACCAGGCAAACGAAGCTGCCCGTTGTCCGCTTGACATGACTACGCACAAGGCTCAGACGACTAAACGAGCATCGTCCTCCGCATACGCAGTGTGATTTTTACAAAACAGTAAAATAGCAAGGGAGACTTTTAGAGATCTACAGAGCACTCTGCAGCCTGCTGTAGAAGACCAGGTGTAAAGGATGGTTCCTTCGCTTCTTGCGTTATTAATTAGCAGGTATGGGTGTCAACGGCCCAGCTGCTAATTTTATTGTTACTCTGCTAGGAGGGCTTCAGCTAATTAGCCAGTTCAGTGTTTCTCAAGTTTTTCAGGCGGCTTTCTCTCTGCTCATATTTTTTAGGCCAATTTTTTTAATGTCTGAGTCTTTTACTGGATGGTTGGCCATGTGTAAATTACCTTCCAACATTCGGTGGAGCCGAGCCAGAATAGAACACCTGAATAACCTCACGGATACACGGATAAACGAATACACAAATACACGAGTGCATGGACACTTGCACGGATACATGAATCCATGGATACACGAATAATGGATACATGGATACACTGGATACACGCACAAATGCACATCAGGCCAATAGACATTAGTAGCCAGGTGGCAGCTGATGCCCGTGAGTACGGAAACGCATGTAATCTTGGTTCTGGTGTGAATGTCCTTATTTGCCTTGTGTCTTGTTTGCCCACGCATGCATTCAGTCAGTGCCAGCAATACCAACTCACCACAGAGGACAGTTAGTCCACAGCGTGCGGCATATTTTTCCCTTAATGTGTGTGAAGAAAAGCACCAGCTTAAATCATTTCAAAAGACATGCAGGGATAGTGTGAATTTACGTATAATGGTTGCGCCTTCGGACCAAGAAAGGCCTCCAAGGTGGAAAAACCATCCAGCAGAGGAGTGAGATCTTTGCATCGCTGGTCCCTAATGCTTCTACCAGTTCTCTGGCCCATGCCCTTGTGCGCTCTCTCTCTCGGCCTCAATGTGGTTACATATTAACATCGCTAAACCAACGAACAAATAGAATCGGAGACCTTACACGGCACAGGGTTTCTTGAGGATCCCCTCTAATGGTACCTCTTAGAGTTCACATGTTGTCAATTGATTACCAAAACTATCAAATCCAGAAGATAAAGGTTATCAATAAGACTGGCCATCCAGCTTATTGAACAAGACATAAAGAAACTCTCAACTGCCAACCAACTTAACTGCTCTGTCACACGATTCGTCGCTGCCAACGATTGGGCGTGACAGCTGTCAGGTCAAATTACGGTCACTGCAAAGTATAAGACTCAGCACATCTACTGATACTCCCCTATTCTGAGAGGTTTGTGAACAAGCCTAGAAGATTACGTGAAAAATGTGCAGAGTCTTATACTTTGCAGTGACCATAATTTGACCTGACAGCTGTCACGCCCAATCGTTGGCAGCGACGAATCGTGTGACAGAGCAGTTAAGTTGGTTGGCAGTTGAGATTTTCTTTATGTCTTGTTCAATGAGCTGGATGGCCAGTCATCAGTAGATGTGCTGAGTCTTATACTTTGCAGTGACCGTAATTTGACCTGACAGAATGTTGATCTGAAGTATATATATTGAGGTTGTGGGATGTCTTACGTCTGCCCTCTTGCAATGTAAAATATATGGATGCATGCGTCCTTATTTAGTCTTTGCCAGCGACCAACATCACCCAAAGGGGGTCTTTGTTGCGTGCATGTCCTGGGCTGTGCAAACTACTGGCATGACTTATACAATCTTGGAAATATCTGCTGGTGGCAGACCTGCTCTTCTTGTTCTGCTACAGCATACCCTTCTGATGTGGTGTATACACTTGCGTGTGCGACAGTGCTGCGTGAAATGCGCCTGAACTCACCATCCTACCTCTGATGACCACAAACATGCACACGCAACGGGCGCATGAGTGATGTTCGAGCAACGGCCCACTCCATTTCCTCACTTCTTTTCCCTTGTGCGTGTATGTCACCGTAGGCAGTGCAGGTGGCACAGAAACTTAAAAGGCCATTGCTGTTAAGCACTCCCTGGCCAAGGAGTGCTTATAGGCAATGGGCTGTACCACTTTTATTCCTGGTGAAATGACGCATGATAAGGCCGTGGAGATGGCTATAGAAGAGCCTGCCACACTGCGCAAAATACAACTGCACTGCAATGGCCTTGCCAGTAAATTTCTGGCTAGCGTTATGCTTGGTCGGCAATGGGAGAGTATGAAGAATGAACACAATTTTCGTATCTCTTCTTAAATTTTGACATTTCTGTCAAAACATGGATGTAACTCAACGTTTGTTATTCTTGAGAGAGGGTCTTGGCACACATAGGCTCCATCATGCCATTTTTGGTTGCTTTGTCCAGCTCACACTTCAATACTTGCAATGCCTACAACATGTACAGATCCAATCTCACCTTTTCATATTTAGATCAGGTTGTAATCCTTATAACTGTGCACTTGTCCTTTCACAGGACGCACATCTACCGTCCCCAAGGACTCCCGTACAGGGCAGTCAATCTCCTTGACCAACGAGAATGCTGGTTGTTGGCGTTGGCTGGGAGGTGAGAAGCTGGCCTGATTGAGATATAAGTAAGACGTGAAATTTGCACAGGTTGCTCGCACACTATTTATTGCTGCATCATGCATCCAATGTTTGTCCATTGCACTGTACTATGCACATATGAACACACACTCGCATGCGCAGTGGAAAACATAAAGGGTAAGAGTTGGATTAAAATGGGGTGGGGTCAGTCCCCATTCAAGGATGAGAGCCAAGGGAGGGCTGGTAAATAGGTGCCAATGGGTACCACTTTTTGCCAAATTCCGCCCTTCACCCTTGCAGCGCGGGTGAAGGGCGGAATTGGGCAAAATGTTGTGGGATACCCCAGGGTGGAGGCATGTCAGCGTAAGGAGTGCAAGGGGCCATTTGGCGGCGAGTGGCTAAACATTTAGAGACTGTTAATTCTTAAATGGCTGGAAATTAGATGCAAACTGGGCCCTCCAGAGGAATTTTTTATCTAGATACCAAGAAACTGACACAAACAGATGTGTTGGAGTTTATTTCGTTTTTTGGTGGTCCATTGTTGCTTCGAGGTTTGTTTTGATTTTATGTCACGTCTTTCGCTTAGATAGATTTAAAATCGTTGTTCCTTTTGCCTCCTAGAGAGGTTAAGTGCTGCTGTTATGTCTTTTGCTTAGAGACCTTTACAGGTGTTGTACCTTTTGCCCCCTAGAGAGGTTAAATGTTGCAGTCCAGAATTCTCTCGGAAGCCAGAAAGAAGGAGTTAATTGCACAACAGGATACTCTCACTCTCTTCAGCTGCACCTTCAAAGCAAATGCAGACAGTTCTTTTAGCAAGGTAAGTAGTTAAGAAAACTTGACACAGATATTTTTCATCGACATGAAATAAAATGAGTCTGGCTGGCCTTCACACAATTAGAGCAAGCACGCAAACAAAGCAACTCACAGAGTTTACAGAGTTTACAGAGTAAGCCATCAGTCAAAACATGCGACTGCTAGGCTGCGTATGTAAAATATCATGGTAAAAATGTAAGAAAGTGCAATAATTGTTTTTGTAGCACCAGACTTGTAGCACCTACAAAAGAACCCCTGGAAAGGGGAGAAAGGCACAACGCTATTTATGCCATTGCGGCACTGAATAAAATCAGTAAACAATTAAGCATCTGCCAGGACCAACCGACCACAATAAATTAAAGAGGGGGAATTATATGTGAGTTTTAGGCAAATGAAAGGTGGACGGTCATCCTGAGGGTACCGGGAATGAGGGAGGCAGTAGTTTAACAATGTATTTCAAGCACAAGGCTGTGCAATAGTACGAAGTAAAACAAATTTTTTCTTTACATGCGCCCCGGTACAGCATAGGGAAGTTGATAACGTAAGTGCTCAGTACAAGCGCCCCAGCACCGCCCAGCAAAGTGCAGACAGACAATGCGACAAGTACTCTAGACATCTTGGGCGCTCAAGCGCCCCAGCATTGCCCAAGAAACGAAATCCTGGCCCCTGGACGACCCCTCAAGAATCTAGACACCGCAAACGCCCCAGCACTGCCCAAGACACGAAATCCTGGCCCCTGGACCCCTCACAGCATCCCCTCAAATGTATCATCCTATGCTCACTGGCCCCTGGGCCCCTAACAGCGTGCACTAACTAAAGGCAATTGAGATCACGTCCCTAGCTAAGGGCCCCTTACAAAGGAGCATTGGAAGTTAACACCTGTGCTAAGATCATGTCTCGTGAGCCACCCATTCAGTATTGTTTTGTTCAAACTTATAACAAATAAAGCAACACACAAACGGACAAGTAATCAAGCTCCAGCCTTGCTGCACAAATATTTGCTCTTCCTCAGGTGTACACCATGGCGTTAACATACTCTATAATTTTAATGACAAAGAAAGGCACAGTGTTGCTGGACAAGTGATTATGTAAGCAATCCAACAAGGTGCACAGGGGCTTGCCTGCAAGCACAAGTGAATCTAGGCAGCCGTGCAACAAAGGTAGGACAATTTGATTCCGTCACTCAATGGTGGCACAGAGTAATACATAGATCAAGGGGAGACAGCAGACTCGCTACTGCGCGGATAACACGGGAAGGGTTTAAACCCTAAACCTTCACCCTAAACCCTAAACTCTAAACCCTAAACCCTAAGGAAGAAGGAGTAAACTGGCTAACAACAACTGGAGGACAAAGATGGCAAGAGGGGCCGGCTGGACCAAAAAAAAGAGCAATAAGGGGAGCGACAGAAAGCTCTGGAAATCAAGTTCAGAAGAATCCGTCGAATAAAAGAGCACACTTTATAAAAAACTGCGTGTGAGGAAACCTGGATACATTGAGATTTCCTTTAGTTGTTGACTTCTATGTGTATAATGGAGAGAGTGCAATGGCGCACGTCATACCAGGTAAGTAAACCTGCTGAACAATACAGATGCCATGCAAACCCCGTGTCCGTGTGATCTGCTTTTAATTCCTTTGGTTGAAATGCCTGTGTGTTACCTTTTCAAATTTGAGCAGTTCTCGTTACTGATTCATGCTCTAGCTGCCACGACCTTAACACAGGCATTGTTCAGACTCTAAGTGACCTCCCCCAAGGAGGCAGCGTCTACACCACACATTCTGGGGACCGTCTCACAGTGACAAGGAAGTGAATACAAGTTAAAAGCAAGCGCCACGCTCCTTTAAGCCTCCCTTCTAGGCTTCTAGGAGGATTATTGACTGCCTCTTAAAACATTGAGCTCACATTTTGTCCCCGTAAACTCAACTCACAGCATGATTGTTTAAGAAAAGGCCATGCGATGTTGGATGTGACAAGTGGTAAGATATGTGGGTTTAAATCAAATGACCTCCTATTTATCCCTGTATGCAGCGGATCTCTTCTGTCGGTTTCAACGGGGGGTCTTCCAGGAGAGGTCATTGGAGGCATAACACAAAGAAATAGTCATTTCAGTCCGCAATGTCTTTGCAGCAGTTAACGTGCTGAGGTGTTATTGATGATTTTATCCCATTCTGTTACAGAAGCAACTGCTCTGCTGCCCCCTTCTGCTCTGAGAGTGAAAGAAAAGGAAAATCACGCAGGATTTTTGCTTCATACCGATTACTGAATCACAATCTTCCCATTTCGCTCCGAGAGGGCTTGCGCTTAAAAAGGCTGTATCTCCTGCCGCCTTACTTGTAGGCAACATCCTTCATGGACCCACTGCTATTGTCCACATGATTGATCTCGTTCTGATGCCGATCCGACCTCTACCATCCCCTCAAGCTCCTCCCACACCACCATCCACGACTGCTGTTGAACAGCCCAGCCAAGGAATTAACTGGGCTGTCCAAGGTGCATGTTTGTGCTTGTTCTTTCCATTCCCCTCTTAACTTCCATAATCTCTTTGATTTTAATATGCATAGTGGCCACTGCCTGTAATGAGACGCTGGTTTTGTTGTGCATGCTCTTGATGTCATCACAGATTTTGATAAACCTTTCAATGAGTCCGTTTTAACACCTTCGTGGCATTTTGGGTGTTAAAGAGAGCTTTGCTTATTAAAGGGCCACATATAATAAGAGATGCTTCAAGGGTTTAACAACTTAACAATCAGCAACATGAGCAATTTTCTGTCATGTAGGCAGCTCAGCTGGCTGGCGTAGCTGCTGGATTTTTGGCACAAGCAAGGCGGCACATTTTCCCTACCTGATGACAGGTTGGAAGTTGCTGTGCGTTCAAGCACGGAGAATTTTTGTCGCCAACACTTCTTCTTACATCCGCTCAAATGGAGAGCCATGTACTTTATCCCATAATGCTAGTTATCTTGCATCGCTCAAATGGACAGCCATGTACTTTATCCATAATGCTAGTTATCTTGCTAGAAAATTCCATTCCTGTGTCATCCTCAACGCTAGAAACTATCAAAATAGCTGCACGTCTTGACTTATTGTGTATTCAACTTAAGCACACAGTGCCCTCATAGCTCATGGGGAGTAAATTGGATGATCTAGGGCTGCTCTGCAAAAGCTCCCAGCTGTCAGTGGGGTTTCAGCAATCAAAGCCCATTGGATACCAGGTACGATGAAATAGCTTGGTTTTCACACTGTGCCGCAGTCTATTGTATTGCCCCTTAGATTAGCACCCACCCACGCACCACACGACGCTTGGAGGTGTTGACCTCGTAATGACCAACATTCCACAGGGCACTCACGTGTACACTTCAGCAGTAAAGACACCGCTGATCATCACAAAGCTGTGAGTTGTGTTTTTTGAATTCTCACTCAAAAGCGCGATACTAGAAGCTTATTTCTTTTTTGAATATCAAGTTTGTGGTTTTGCACTGAGCATTTTCTTGCACCGGAGCAACAACAAACTCTGTTTTTTCTGCATGAACTGATTGTTTTTATAAGCAGGCTAGCAGTCGCACGCTTTGACTGAAGGCCTTTCCTTGTAATTCTTGTAATCCTTGCACTGAGCATTTGCAGTGCGTAGACCTTCGAGCTTTTTATGCATTTATTCAATTGTACTGGCTATTTTTTAATAGGGCTGGCTTTGTGTCTATTGCATCAACGTATTATGAAGCCACACGCACTGCCAAGGTCATCATTAGGACTGTGTGGCGTCAGGGCAACATGTGCTACACATTGTGGATGCGAAACTAAGGATGGCAGCGACGAACTTGCACTTTGCACTGGAAGTGGTTCACTTTTTCTTAATGAATGTCGATATGGTTTTCGTAAAAAGGTTACAAGCTGCACAAGTCAGAGAATAGATATGGTTCTCCTCGTCCACAGGAGTTATTTTAGCACAGTCTCAACACGGTGCACATTCAAGTTGTCCGGAAACAGAGGCAGGCGAGCCTGTCCTGGAGCTCCCAGAGTTCCAGCGGTCAACGTCGGCGGCGGAATCATTGCCGCTGGTAGAAACAATTGAGCACTGAGCACGCTCTTGAGCACATCTGCAGCTGTTTGCTTCCAAATCCTGGCAGCATCTACAAGCGTGAGGGATGCATGCTCCTCCTCTAGGCTCATCTGCGCACACGTGGTTGGCAATGCAATCAGAAGTCTGAGGGAGCTGATGCTATTAAGCCCTGGGAATAGTAAAACCGTTGGCTCCTGACCATGTCTTGCAACCTTACTCAAGAAACGCATGGGAGAGAAATGGTGAGCATTGTGTTAAGAAGAAATAGGGGAAAAAGCCTCATGAATAAAGCACCTCTGCCGAAGATAAAGAGCTCCCTGTTTATGTTGCGTGCGTCATCTAGCACAGTACGTACTACATGCATTGTTAGGTGCTTGCCAAAAAGGGTTTGGTCCCACATGACTATACAACCATACCTACTCTATTCACTCGTACCTGTCCTGCAAGCCTACCTGAAACCGCATGCGCATCATTATGCCAAGAGGATGCTGATAACCCGCGTCGGAGGAGGGAAACAGAGGCACAACTAGGCAAGGGGAGGAGGGTGTGCCCTCCTGCTGCTTGTCTGCTGACTCATGCTGTTTGCCTTTTTTGTTCTCCAGCAGCAGCCACTCAGGTACGCACATCTTGAGCTGACCCCAAGTATCACCGTCGGACACGATGCTGGGGAGCCTGGCTATTAGGGCAGGGTCTGCAAAAGTGATACGAGTGGGAGCATCCTGTCATGTCAAGGGTGGGGGGATCACGGGATGCATGGTGTGCAAGTGAACACGTGGTACAAGCAAGTGAAGGAATTGAAGCGAGTGAAGGAAGTGAAGGACAGTGAACACTTGATGCAATGCATGCATGGTGTGCAAGTGAACACTTGATACATGTGAAGGCTTAAAACCTGTATTGTTAGGAATGTTTTCATCTTCAAAAAAAGGTCGGCAAGAACTCTGCAATAGTTGAACGTAGAGGTAGCAATGAGAGTATGCAAACACATTTTACACTAGAGTGACGGACGGCCATGTTGCTGTTGTTGTTTGCTACTTCTACGTGCATGACAGGCATCCTGGCTTCTGAGTCCATACCCAGAACAAAAACAACGAAGAACACCCCGTAGAGATCTGGACGTTAGACACAAAGAAGGTTCGACCAGTTATAGTGTAGCATGTGATCTGAATAAAATCGAGACTAGATCAAAAATTGAACTAGGTAGCACAGGTTTGCTTGTGCCCATGGCCATGCGCGTCCACTTTACAGGTAGCTGCACGAGGAAGGAATCAGGTATAGGCGTACCTATTAGGTGCACACAATGTGCACCCACCCACCGACCCACTCACAAACACATTCACGCACACTGGAGCACGTTATTCCCCTCCGACCAACCCTACCCAACAACCTCCACAAGGGGTAAGACACTGACAGAGACAGCCATGCAGATACCGACACAGACACAGACACACTAGGCCAGATCTGTGCCACGAACCTTGCACCCCAGCTTTGCAGGTGACGAGGAGGAGACCAGGGTCAAGGGGGGGTTCAAGTCGGGTGCCTGCCTCCAGAATTAAGCTCACGTGGCCTGGCTCCATGGAGATGGCTGCGTGAGCGGCTAGTGTGCTCTGCGCCTGTGACACAAAAGGAGCATACCACCGTAACAGAGAGGCCAAGGCTGGGACACAAAAGGAGCATACCACCGTAACAGAGAGGCCAAGGCTGTGACACAAGGGAGCATACCACCGTAACAGAGAGGCCAAGGCTTTGAAACAAAAGGAGCATACCACCGTGAAAGAGAGGCCAAGGCTGTGACAGATAATGTGTATTTACATACACACTATGTGCACACTGATATGTACACACTATATGTGAACGAGTGTGCATATGTGCTTTATAATGAGTGTCTGTAACAAACTTGTTGGGTAGGGCTGGCTTGAATGCATCGGACAAGGTATTACAAGGTAACTTGAGAGGGGGCACACAAAATCCCCTTACCGCACACAGCTATGAAATAGAAATCCCAGCCAGCGGCATCGGGAGCCTCAAAATGGTGAAATTGCGACAGCAACTGCAGGCGTCCATCACACACAAGTTTCACAGAGCGGTAATGCACCCTCCTTTGTCCCAACCTCAATTACAGTCTATGCCGCCTGCATGCCCCTCCCTCTAGTGTTTGAGTACGCGCACACGCGCATGCGTGCAAGTGTGTGTGATAGTGCATGTGTATCCGCGTGAAAATGTGTGTGTGTCCAAAAAAGAGTTTTTTTACCTGCAAGCACAGCTCTTTCAAGGCCGCCTCCGCACGTTCCGCTCCCTCCCCCTCCCTCTCCCTCTTCCGCCTCACTGCATGCTGCATGCCTTCATCGCCTCGGGCTTCTGCAGCTGCTGCTGCTTCTGGTGCCAAGCCCGTGAGCGTGCGCTGTTCGTGCTGCAGAGAGGCAGCCAAGTAGGGGGGGATGGGGGGAGGCACCAACAGAGTACTGCCAGCAATGGTGGGTACAGAAACACGGGAACCTTCTTGAACCCTACTTCCACAGCCATCAGCAGAAGCAGTAGCAGCAGAAGCAGTGTCTGTTGCAATACTACGCCCCCGTGCAGTGAGTAGGTTGATCAGGCGAAGTGAGGGGGGTGGGGGTGGGGGTGGGGACGGCGTGGCTGCTGAACGACCTCCTGCTGCCGAGGTTCTTGGAAGGGCCGTGGAAGAGGGCATGAGAGGAGGGGGAGTGGTGACTTGAAGAGGGGGGAGTGAGGGCAGGTGGCCTTGCTGCTGAAGGTGCTGCTGCTGCTGCTGCTGCTGCTGCTGCTGCTGCTGCTGGGCAATTAAGGCCATCTGGTGGGCCCGTTTTTGCTGCAGGACTTGAGCCTGGGCTTGGGACTGGTGGGTCTGTGCGTGTAATTGAGAATGCACTTGATTGTGTGTATGTGCATGTAATTGAGAATGCACTTGATTGTGTGTATGTGCGTGTAATTAAGAATGCACTTGATTGTGTGTATGTGCGTGTAATTGAGAATGCACTTGATTGTGTGTATGTGCGTATGTGTGAACATGCAAGTAGTCTAGATACACATGGTGACAAGTGTCTACCAGCACGTGCGCGTGTACTTGTCAGGTCATTTCACACTTGTGCATTCCACACAGTAGTATGAGAGGAAATCGTAAGAAATTCGTAGTTCGTAGAGAAAAGTCCAAGGTAAGAGGAAACTTCATCTGGTCTTTTGGGTAGCCGCCCTGAAAGCCTTCTAGTAATCAGGCCAGACTGTTTGGGGTCGCGTGCTCAGATCTGCCTGGTAACGTGAATGCACATCCCTCGCAGCACAACAATGTCTCCCTTTCCTGAATAAGAATACGCAGGTCCAGACTATGTGTATTTACAAGCACTTGCGTTCGAGGAAACAATGTAAAAAGGCTGTAGCGTACAAGAGGAGTCTGCAGTAAAAGAGAACATGGTTGGGTTTTCATGGCGTGCACGATACAGGTCGAAAAGCATTTCACACGTGCAGTCAACACACATCACACGTGTGCATGTTACGACTCACATCAACGCTACCAGCTCACTTGCCTGAGGGCTGAGGGCTTGGTTTGATGGTGGATTGCCAAAGGGGTGTGTGGCACCAGAGCTTGCTTGGCGGGCTGCAAGAGCCTAAGAGGAAGCAGAAAGGAGAGGAGGCAGACGTAGCTACATTTTTGGTGTTACAGTGACAACAGAGGAACCAAAGCGATGTTATATGTTATGGGTGAACTTGGAAGGGGCCAGGAAATTTTTTTCATGGATGGTGGGGCTGGTCGAGGTCAAGAAAATGCAAGCTTTTGTGTGTGGCTATGGGTGTTTGTGTTTATGTCCATGTGTGTATGTATGTGAATGTGAACGAGTATGTGTGCACGTACGGTGATAATTAAATGTGTGCATGCACGTATATGCACATGTATGCTTTTAATCAATGTTTGCGTGCTTATGTGTGTGTGTTTAAAATATACCTGTTGCATCTGCACAGGGGAAAGCTGGTGCGGGGGCAGGCCCTGCAACATCCTCTGTTGCTGCTCTTGCTGCTGCTGCTGCTGCTGCTGCTGCTGCTGCTGCTGTAGGTGTGCAGGGTGCACCATCCCCCCTCCGCCTGTCCTGGCGTGCTGCGCGTGCTGCGCGTGCTGCGCGGCCAGCATGGTTGTGGCTTGGGAGTTCATGGTGGGGGCAGCCCCAGCGTCTCGAGGTTGCCCAGGGGGCAAGAAAGGTGAGGGAGCGACAAAGCCTGATTGCATAGCATAAGTATCCTGGGCAGGCGAAAGGGATGGGTAGCACAGTGGGAGGGCTGTTTAACAGATTGAAGTGGTAGCTGTTTTGGAGGGAGGTTTCATGAGACACTGTGGATTAATTGATCAACTTAATTTGTTGGTGGCACTGTGGAACAGGGAAGCTGCTGCAAGCTTCATGTCAGGTTTAAACACCTTTGGTGCTAGGCATTCGAGTGTGAACTATATCCACAATATAATTTTGAAGTTGGGCACCCACCACCTGCTAGCTCTCTCTTTCGAACACGCAATCACACACACGTAGGGTTGGCCAAAACCGTATGTATAAAAACACTGTATATAACCGTATATTTGGTGATTTCCCTGCCAAAAATGCCGTACATACACCGTATATATGTATACCGCATATATGGTTTTGGCCGACCCTACACACACATGGTAATTGCACATATTCGTGTGCAAGAGCTGCGAAACAGGCATGCACTCTGCTCGGGCATGTGCACTCACTTGTAGAGGGCCTCCAGGAGGTGGCGGTATTGCTGCAGTGGGCAGCACGCCAAAGGGAGGGGGGCCAGACATTCCACCTGCACAGGTAGGGAGGGTAAAGGGTTAAGGCAGGCAGTGCAGGGGGTGCACCATCCCTCAAACGACAGCTGCTTACAAGCTGGGAGGACACGGTGAGGTATAAGAGAAATCACAGGCAATTTTGAGTTACCCTAGATAGGGAGCACGGATCGTGCACGTTGATTCACTTCAGGGATAGGTCATACAGCGTACTCGTATAATACGCCGTATGGTAATAAAACGCGTATTTTACCGTATTGAACAAATTGGCAGTATTATACGATTGCAAATTTTTGCCTTTTTTGCCTTTTTTGGGCCTTGAGCTTCCAGTGCGATTATATAATACTTTACTAATACATAATATATTGGAAAGAAATTGGGAACGTATTGGGTGATTTTGGGGCGAGTTGGGTCCATTTTGGGTCAAAAATCGGCACTTACAAAATTGCTTAAAACCGTATTATACGCGTCTTGCGTATTTAATGCGTATTTTACCATATTGAACGTCTCTGAGGTCCGTATGTCCCTGGTTGACTTCATTTCAGATTTGGCTAAGGCTAGACAGGTGCTAAGGCTAGACAGGTGCCACACAGAAAGAAGGTAGGGGAATGCCTTTCCAAACCTGAACGTGCTTGCAATTTTCTCATTCATTGGTAGATAAAAGCCTTGTTCATGTGAGCACAGTCAAGAGAAAAACAAGGCGAGGATGACGTTGCCATCTGGCTGCTCACAAAAAGCAGCACGATACAGCAATAAATTATGGACAGGCTCATTGTGACCCCGGCCTTGAGCCGCCGCAGCCAACCGTGCTCATGCCACACACACATTCATGAGGAGCTATCAACTGTGATGGACGCTTGAAGCACATACGCTGCAAAACAACCCAGTGCCACAATCTGCCTTCTTTTCTACAATTCTCGACTACCTGTTTTTACAAATGCCGCCACGTCACCGCATTCTGCTTTTCTTCTTCTACACACATTGCAAGTGTAACAATTTATGCTGTGAAGCATCTTAGACAGACGCCTCCTTTATAGCACACCTGCTGCTCCAGCCAAGCTTGCAGCAGTTGCTTGAGCCTGCTGATGGGCAACCTTGCGCTTGTGCCTTTCACTCTCCTCATGTAGCTGCGTGCATGTGTGTACGTATGTGTATGTGTGCGCAATTATGTTTGTGTGTGTACAGGTGTGTAAGAGTGAGTTTTATGTGTGCGTGTGTGTGTGTGTGTGTGCGTGGCACGTACATGCATATATTTGTTGGTAACGTAAACCGTTCTTCTCTGGCTACATGCTAAAAGTGAAAAGCGTGTTTACACAGCAATATTGACACTCTAAACACAGTATAAACGGTACTGGGGTATGGACCTGGCCAGCCATATGTGTACGTGTGTTTGAGAGGACATTGTGCAGAGCAACGTGCACTGTGCAGAGCAAGCATGTGTATGTGTGTGTTTGAGGGAACATCTTGCAGAGCTTAGGACTACGAGCACTGAAGGACGGTCCTGACAGTAGCAAAGACACTAAACCAAGGACCAAGGCAACTATAAGATTATTTACCCACAGCAATGAGATGTGTTCACATTTACAAGCCACAATACAAGGGAGGGTCAAAGCGCAAGACTAGCTACTACTCCAATACTCCAATTCTAGTTTTCTCAAATGAACTCTGACAAGCTTTTATCTTGGAAAACAGTGCATTGTGGGTAGGGTAGGGTTGCAATGGAACTGGAGGCACAGTCAGCAGTTAGAAGACAAACCTTTGGTTCCCACTGCTTCAGCATGTCAAAAGTGGCTTGGGTTGGCTTGAAGGTCTGCGTGAATGGGGAGTGCACAACAAGGGTACTAAGGACCTGCATGCTGCTTGTGGGACCATTTTGGGACGGAATAAAGTAAAGGTTGCATGATTAAGTAGAATGCCTGCCAGTCAAAAGCACAAAAGCAACAATGAACTCTAGTACACAGATACACAGATCATGAGTAAGATTTATGCAGGGTTCCACATGGACGCATAAGCGCAACGGCATGCAGAAAAGCCTGCTACACACAGAATGCTTAGCGGCCAGCATTGCCACTTTAGAAGCTGGGCTTTGTGCGCTGATTGGCACTGCTATACTATGTGCTCAAAGTGCAGAGTTGTACCAGGCGCGTTCATTAACCGTTGCCAAGGGAATCACCGACTCTCAACAAATGCTAACTTTTGAAACACACCTTGCAAACCTGATAAAATAGATGCTCATCCTGCTTCATTAAAGTATGCATGCTGCTTTCCACAACTACAGCAACTGCACCAAGCCAACAAACACAGCTCTGCAAAGGCTCAGATGCCTCCTCCTATCCGCGTCAGCAAAATCTCAAAGCATATTGTACCACGCACCTCAGGACTCTTGAGCAAATCCAGCAGGAAGGTGATTTTCATCAGCTTTGGGTTCTGCATCGATTCCTGGGTGTGCAATTGATCCAACTGATAAGAGGGATACAAGGACACATGCCACCAGGACGAGTGGATGCAAGGCAAACGCAGGGCATGGAAAGCTATGCAGTGTTGTGAGCAACATAACAACATAACGCTCCGTCTAGCTTGGTGTGTATTTGCAAGACGAGTCCTTGGTACAAAAGAAGCCAGAAGCCAGAATGCTAGCCAGAGGCCAGAATGAGGGCGTGTTGAATCAGCAACAGTGCTACAAGGAGCCTGAGAGTTATACGAATGAGCCAGATCGCAACTTGCCACTTGGTGATGTGGCCATACGCCATGCTTTCATATGAACGAGCTGGCAGACATCCAAGAAAGAAGCTGATCAAATGACTCTGAGCTCACCTGCTTAGCGCTGAGCTGAGCCTTCAGTTTTTGCAGGAAACCTTCAATGAGAGGCAGGTACTTGTGCTTCATGGAGCTGTGCAGCTCCCAAAAGGCCTTTGTGTGCAGGGAAAGAGTGAAGAAAAAGTGTAAGTGTGTATGCGTGTATGTGGCTCCCAGGTGACCTTCGTGTGCGGGAAACGAGTAAAAAAGAGTCTACGTGTGTGTATATGCATGTGTGTAGCTCTCAGGTGGCCTTCGTATGTAGGGAATCTTTTCTATGAGAGTGTGCAGATGTGTACATATGTGTTTGTGAAATTGTGTGTAAGCTTGTGCGCCCGTGTCTGTGTTTTGTGTGTTGTGTGCGTGTGTGTATGTATGTGTGTGTATGTGTGTGTGTGTGTGTGTGTGTGTGTGCGCATGCGCCTACATATGTGTGTGCATTTTCTGTGTGCATATGCACGTGTGCTTGCCTATGTGTGTGTATGTGCGTGCGAACAGGTTTGTGTGAGTGCGTGTGAGGCTAGTGAGAGGTTAAGGCTAATCTGGCACGTAGGTCAATCGCCGTGGATAACAGAACCCAAAAGCTGGAACCACATTTTACACTGCTTTGAACACAACATGTGGTCGGTCCACCTTGCCTCCCCCTTTAGTCGGGCATTTTGTACATTTTAGGGTCAGCCAGAACCATATACATACATTGTATAAAAGGCATTTTTTGCAGAGATATAATCATATATGTGGTCACATACCAGCGTATATATACGGTTTTGACCAACCCTGTACTTAGTGATCTGAACCTAGGTGACCCTGCTGACCGAGATGCTTAAGACAGCCTTGTGCAGCAAAGTTCACAGCCTAAAATGTCAGCTATACGTATGCTGCTCAAGTGCTCAAGTGCTCAACACAAGAGGCTCCCTGATGGAGCCCGTGCTGAAAAAGGAAATGTGTGCGATCCGTAGGCTGGGAAACCACTCCGCACATTAATCACGACAGGAAGGAGGCCATTTAGGTTCGTAGCAATGTGAGCACCCACACCACAGACAAACACAAGGGGAAGCACAAGGGTTTTGATCAAGAGGGGGGGGCGGGATGGACCAAACAGCAGCTCCTGGAGGAGGGGTGACAGCTGCGCTCACTGCACGCACGGGAGCGGCCTGCGTGCAGATGGTGTGACATCATGACAGGCACGGACCAAAGCGGCGGCACACCTGCAGTGAAGCCTGGTCCATGGACTTCTCTTGGGTCGCCGCTATGTGCAGCTGATGCAGTTGTTGCTGCTGCGCTTGATTGTATGCCACCTGCGGCTTGGGCAACTGCCCCCCCCCCGGCATTTGGCCTCCCTCAGGCATTTGGACCCCCCCCGGCATTTGAGCCCCCCCCGGCATTTGGCCCTCTCCCGGCATTTGGCCCCCCCCCGGCATTTGCCCC
>Ga0307945_1000579_pt1 | contig 25725 bp, 33 predicted proteins | sample OrgLakmetagen228_FD_201818 | JGI IMG/M metagenome (GOLD analysis project Ga0307945, IMG submission 201818) | Saline water microbial communities from Organic Lake, Antarctica - #228 | ecosystem: Environmental > Aquatic > Non-marine Saline and Alkaline > Saline | place: Antarctica: Organic Lake...
AGCAGAACAATAGACTTTTTCTTTTTCTTTCTGAGCTTATGGAATTATTTGTGGCTGGCCGAGACCAGTCAGCAGCCGATCAGCCAAACAACCTGGCTGAAGGTCACCCCCCATTGTAACCATTGTAACCATTCATTGTGTGGTGCACCGCAGGCCGCTGGGCAAAAAATAGCAACCTTTTTAAATCCTTGCCGGAAGCATTTATTTCCTAATAAATCTTCTCTTCCAAGAAGCCTCCGTTACTCGCCACACTATCCTCTTGGGAGTAAGGTCTAATGTCTGCTTTCATCTACAACACACACACTCAGTGGCGGGCTCTTTTACAGTGTGGGTCACGATTCTCTGAGCCAGGAAGGCTGCACAGCTCTTTCTTGAAGGCTATTACGACGAATCATGGTACCAGCTTAAGCATGGATTGCAAGTATGAGCCATATATCCCCCATCAAGGGAGGTGTGTTTAACGTCTCCACCCTCTCCACGCGAGAAGGAATCGACGGCTCAAGCAACGCCCAAGAGGAGATGGTTATCAGACAAGTCTGAGAAAAGAGCGAGTTTGTTACAAGAGGACCATCTAAACTGGCCAAACAACCAAATAACCATAAAACCGTTGCTCACGTTATAAATCCAGAGGAAATCACACGATTCGTCCATGCCACTGATTTAGCATGACAAGGCAAAGAGGTCTTCACTCCCTGCTGTTCTTTGTTCGCTACAGTAGAAAATAAATGTACAGTACGTGCGTTGTTCATCCAATTTTTCATGTCACACGCCCAAGGCTTTCGTGCCGTTGATGACAAAGAAGTCAAAAGTCCCACGCCGGCAACTCAGGGAAAGCCTTGAGGGCAAGGGAAGGCAATGATTGTGAGAGAGTCAAGTTCAGCTCCTAGGAGCGAGAATTTTATGAGTCAACTATGTCAATCTGGAGAGAAGCCCCCCATGCCATCCTCATCTTCATCCTCGTCCTCGTCCTCTGAGCTGGGTCCCTGGCCAGGTGCCCACACGTCCTTGCGCTGCACGTTGTAGCGATTGCGCAGCTCCCTGCAGGCACACAAACATACATAGAATCGGCCAGAACCATAAATATATATATACAGGTATATGGTAATAAATAATGTATATACAATAATAAATAATGCACAATAATATACCGGTATAAATATATATATACAGTGTAAGGTAATGTTAGCAGGGACATGTCCAAATATACGGTGCAATGGTGCAATACAATGCATGCTTACAATTATGGCTAACCCTGTAAATACAGCGCAAGGCACAAAGAGTGCAAACATCTGGCTGCAGGTACCCACATGTGTGTGTGTGTGTATATGTGTGTGCGTGTGTGTGTGTGTGAGGTACCCACGCGTCCTTGCACTGCAGGTTGCCGCGCATGCGCAGCTCCAAACAAACACGCAGTATCAAAAAAGCGTACAAATGCTATATACCTTACATCCACACATCCTGCCATCTACACACCCTGTCATCCACACATCCTGCATCTACACATCCTACCACCCACACATCCTACCATCCACACATCCTACCGTCCACACATCCTTCCACACATTCTGCATCCACACAGCTTGTATCCACGAATCCTGCATCCACACATCCTGCCATCCACACATCCCGCCATCCACACATCCTGCCATCCAAATATCCTGCCATCCACACATCCTGTCGTCCAAATACCCTGCCATCCACACATCCTGTCGTCCAAATACCCTGCCAAGGCACTGCAGCTATTCCGAATGTAGCATCAGACGTGCAAACCGAATACACGTTCTGCATCCACACAGCTTGTATCCACGAACCCTGCATCCACACATCCTGCCATCTACACATCCCGCCATCCACACATCCTGCCATCCAAACACCCTGCCATCTACACATCCTGCCATCCAAATACTCTGCCATCCACACATCCTGTCGTCCAAATACCCTGCCATCCACACATCCTGTCGTCCAAATACCCTGCCATCCACACATCCTGCCATCCACACATCCTGTCGTCCAAATACCCTGCCAAGGCACTGCAGCTATATTCCAAATGTAGCATCAGACGTGCAAACCGAAAAAACGTGCCACAAACGGATATGTGGTGCCACAAACGAATATCTATGCTACAAATGAGGAGGTAAGCCTCAGACACAAGTTCTCACTCATCTTCCACCACTCTGATCAGAGTACCACATAAGCGCAACACATGTGTGCCAGGAGTGAAGGTCATCATTCAGGGCTTCGTACAAGGGCCAGAAGTGAAGGTCATCATGCAAGCGTAACATACAAGGGCCAGAAGCGAAGGTCATCATACAAGCGCATCGTATAAGGGCCAGGAGTGAAGGTCATCATGCAAGCGCATTATTCAAGGCCAGAAGTGAAGGTCATCACACAAGCGCAACATACAAGGGCCAGAAGTGAAGGTCTTCATACAAGCGCAACATACAAGGGCCAGAGGTGAAGGTCATCACACAAGCGCATCGTATAAGGGCCAGAATTGAAGGTCATCATGCAAGCGCAACATACAAGTGCAAGGAGTGAAAGTCATCATACAAGTGCAACATACAAGGGCCAGAAGTGAAGGTCAACACACAAGGGCATCGTATGAGGGCCAAAATTGAAGGTCATCATGCAAGCGCAACATTCAAGTGCAAGGAGTGAAAGTCATCATACAAGGGCATCATATAAGGGCCAGGAGTGAAGGCCATCACACAAGCGCATTATACAAGGGTAGAAGTGAAGGTCATCGTTACAAGCGCAACATACAAGGGCAAGAAGTAAAGGCCATCATTTAAGTGCATTATACAAGGGCAACCACACAAGCGCAAGGCCCGCACGAAAAGTCATTAACCGCCAGGGGAATGTTTCATACGTAGGGTTGGCCAAAACCATACATGTTATAAATGTAGGTATTAAATAAATATAGGTATATACAGTATTTTTAGCAGGGAAATCACCATGCATACGGTCATATACGGTGCAGATATACGGCTCTGGCCAACCCTATTCATACCGTCATTTGGGACGTTCAATATGGTGAAATACACGTTAGATACGATACGCCGTATTATACAAATATGCCGCATAAAACATATGAAACATCCCTGCTGGTAATGGAAAAAAAGGGGAAGCTTTGTAGGCATATCAAACATCGCCAGAGGAAGATTCCCTCATTAATTTCTCTGTTGTTAGATATCATGTTTATGGGAGCGTTTAAGCGGCTAACCATTTCTCTTTTGTTGGATATCACGTTTATGGGAGCGTTTCAGCGGCTAACCATTTTCCATTTCGTGATGTGTGTGGAGCGGCATCTGATGCCGATATATTCCCCCCTATTTCAGTCTCTTAAAAGCTTGCCTCTCACAAAGCAAAAAGGGCACGGTTTATCTCATAACATCGAATTTGTATAAAGGAGTTGCTTCTCTTACTATCTGGACCTCCCTAAAACACCTGGAGGTGCTACACTGTTTGCATTGTCACCTCATTCTTGTTATATCCCGTTCCTCTCTCACTGCATGCACTTCCCACACACATTTCTTTATGATTAAGCCACGGATTCCTTACTTGTATTCTTGTCCTTCATATCCCGTTCCTTTCTCACACTTTGGTAGTTCCCACGCCCATTTCTCTTGTTCCCTTCCACTTACACGGATGCTTGGAAGAGGGTAGTGTAAACCTTAATCAGCAGCCGATCAGCCAAACAACCTGGCTGAGGGTCACCCCCCATTGTAACCATTGTAACCATTGTAAACCTTAATCAGGGTAAAACAGAGAAGTGAAAGCGCCACAGCACCACCATTGTAACCATTGTAACCCTTGTAAACCTTGTATTGTAAACCTTCATTAAAATCAGGGTAAAACAGAGAAGTGAAAGCGCCACAGCACCACCACACTCACTTGCAAGGCACGTAGTACCCCCCCATTGTAACCATTGTAAACCTTGATCAGGGTAAAACAAAGAAGCAGAGAAGTAACCATTGTAAACCTTGATCAGGGTAAAACAGAGAAGTGAAAGCGCCACAGCACCACCATTGTAACCATTGTAAACCTTAATCAGGGTAAAACAGAGAAGCTTGTAATCATTGTAAACCTTATTCAGGGTAAAACAGAGAAACTTGTAATCATTGTAAACCTTAATCAGGGTAAAACAGAGACGCTTGTAATCACACACACACACACACAATTGTAAACCTTAATCCGGGTAAATAGAGAAGCAGAGAAGTGAAAGCAACACAGCACCACCACACTCACTTGCACCACAGCACCACCACAGCGCCACCACATCGCCACAGCACCACCACACTCACTTGCAAGGCACATAGTCCCCCCCCATTGTAACCATTGTAAACCTTGTAAGCCTTGTATTGAAAACTTTGATTAAAATCAGGGTAAAACAGAGAAGTGAAAGCGCCACAGCACCACTACACTCACTTGCAAGGCACATAGTCCCCACGCGCGTCTCTCCCCAGAAACAGCATGTACTCAAACGGGTGCTTGAAGCCCTCATCTCCAAATCGCTCAAGCCAACTCATGGGCTCCCCCAACTGAGGAGGACCACTGCTGCGGTAGAGTGGTGTGTGTGGTGTGTAGAGTATACAGGGTGCTTTGAAGCACTGTGGTGTGTGTGGTGTGTAGAGTATACAAGGTGCTTCGAAACACTGTGGTGTGTGTGGTGTGTCGAGTATACAGGGTGCTTTGAAACACTGGTGTGTGTGGTGTGTAGAGTATACAGGGTGCTTTGAAACACTGTGGTGTGTGTGTGGTGTGTCGAGTATACAGGGTGCTTTGAAGCACTGTGGTGTGTGTGGTGTGTAGAGTATACAGGGTGCTTTGAAACACTGTGGTGTGTGTGGTGAGGAGGTGTGTGGTGAGTGTTGTCTTAAATGGTGGTTGTGTGGCACATGCATGCTTGTATAAGTGTGACATGTGTGTGTATGTGTTGTGTGTGTGTGTAAACTGTACACAAAGTGCATAATGTGCGTAGGCATGTACGTGTGCACGTTTGTACGTAAGTGTGCGTGTTAGCACGTTTGTACGTACGTGTGCGTGCTAGCACGTTTGTGCGTACGTGTGCGTGTTAGCACGTTTGTACGTACGTGTGCGTGTTAGCACGTGTGTACGTACGTGTGCGTTTTAGCACGTTTGTACGTACGTGTGCGTGTTAGCACGTTTGTACGTAAGTGTGTGTGTTAGCACGTTTGTACGTACGTGTGCGTGTTAGCACGTTTGTACGTACGTGTGTGTGTTAGCACGTTTGTACGTACGTGTGCGTGTTAGCACGTTTGTACGTAAGTGTGCGTGTTAGCACGTTTGTACGTAAGTGTGCGTGTTGGGTCACACACCTTGCTTGCTTGGTAAGGCTCGTGGTGTAAGGTTTTAATAAATCATGTACAAGGCTCTTGAGCTATGTGGATCACTTTTAATAAATCATTTTTATTGGATCACTTTTAATAAATCATGTACAAGTTTTTGAGCTATGTGGTACACTTTTAATAAATCACGTTTAATAAATCATTTTAATAAATCACTTTTAATAAATCATGTACAAGCTTCTTGAGCTATGTAGTACACTTTTAATAAATCACTTTTAATAAATCACTTTTAGTAAATCATGTACAAGGTTCTTGAGCTATGTGGTACACTTGCTGCATTGTGAAGGAAAAAACCAAAAAGGGGACATGGTGCCTTGTTGGAAATCCAAATTGAAGAAGTCGTGGATAATGCACGCAAACAAGCATGCCCACACATAGACCCGTCCATCCACATACACCCCAACCCCCACACCCACAACCTCACGCATATCCATGCGCACACACAAACATGTATGTACGTACATGTATATATCAGGGTTGTTCGGTTCGGGGTTCGGTCAAAGGTTTCGGGTTCGCAAACTTTCACGCACTCAAAAAATGGTAATCGCGAGCTAACAAAGGTTCATTGAACATTAAGCTTTAAGCCCCTTTTTTGCACAATAATATTACAATATACATATTTGAGACATGTTTCTTTTAGCATGTGTTGGACGAGGATGACCACAATTTTTTTTTGCAAAGTCCTCCTTTCTCAACATTGCACATCGACCTGCTCAAACAGTTTGAGACTAAATAGACCTTCCACAAACTCTATCAAACCCTTGCTCCCTAAATCAAACTGAACAACCTGGTATAAACATACTCACGTGCATGGCTACAAAAAGTCCAAACACCACAATTACTCACACATACCCGCTGGAAGGCGGTGCTGCTGATAACGGTGCATCTGTTGGTGGGGCAGGGGTTTGTACCGCTTGCTGGGGTTGGCCAGGTCCTGCCATGCCCTCAGGCCCTCCCAGCTCAGGGGCCCACAGCACCTCCTCAGCTACATTGTAGTGTGTGTGTGTGTGCGTGCGTGTGCGTGTGTGTGTGTGTATGTGTGTGCGCCCTCACAGCTCAGGGGCCCACAGTACCTCCTCAGCTATATTGCAGTGTGTGTATGCGTGCGTGTGTGTGTGTGTATGTGTGTGTGTGTGTGCGCGCCCTCCAGCTCAGGGGCCCACAGTACCTCCTCAGCTATATTGCAGTGTGTGTATGTGTGCGTGTGTGTGTGTGTGTGCGTGTGTGTGTGTGTGTATGTGTGTGCGCCCTCACAGCTCAGGGGCCCACAGTACCTCCTCAGCTATATTGCAGTGTGTGTGTATGTGTGCGTGTGTGTGTGTGTGTGCGTGTGAGAGTGTGTGTATGTGTGCAGGGTTGGCCATAATGATACATGTAACACTTTCTAAACAAAAAAACATGCATGATTCTTGGCAAGGTGCTTTCCGTGCATACACAGTGTATAACTAGGGTTGGCCAAAACCGTATATATACACCGTATATGACCGTATATGTGGTGATTTCCCTGCCAAAAATACCGCACATACACCGTATATATACACATGGTTCTGGCCAACCCTGTATATAATACATTTGATCTGGGACGATCAGACAAAGGCAGCGCATCAGTCATCATTGTGTACTCTGTACTCAGCACTCTGTATTTTGCATTCTCTGCATTCTGTTCTCTGTACTCAGGATTCTGTACTCTGTACTCAGCATTCTGTACTCTGTACTCAGCATTCTGTACTCAGCATTCTGCTCTCAGCACGTGGCTCTTTCAACCACACCAGCACGCCCAGGTACGTACGTATGCCACAGACGGCAGTGCAAAATCACACAGCCATTTAAACAGACAGCCTCAATTGAAATCATCCACACAACCACCACAACCAAAACCTACAGACACCTCCACCGCAGGCCTTTCAGTACAGTTAACAGCCAGTTCCTCCCAACCCCACCACAACCACCACGTCCAAAACCTACAGACACCTCCACCGCAGGCCTTTCAGTACAGTTAACAGCCAGTTCCTCCCAACCCCACCAAAATAAACAAGTCCAAAACCTACATATACATCCACCACAGGTCTTTCAGTACACAACAGTTAACTCCTCCCAACCCCACAAAACACACCATGCCCACAACCCACCGACGCCACGCTCAAAACCCTTCAACACACTATCCACAAACCCACAACCCACACCATCCACACACCCACAACCCACACTATCCACACACCCACGACCCACACTATCCACACACCCACAACCCACACTATCCACACACCCACAACCCACACCATCCACACACCCACAACCCACACCATCCACACAACCACAACCCACACCATCCACACACACACACACACACACATACACACACACCAGCGTACGCCACAGGCGGCAGCGCAAAATCAAAGGACCAGTCTCGCACGTCCACTAAGATTTGGTAGAAGGGTTGCTTTGGTCCTTTGGAGAGGGCAGACACTCCGGCGGCCTCAGCCCACTCATCCGCCTCACAGCACTGAGCGTCCCAGCCGACTACAACACCCCTGCGCACGGTTGTGCGTGTGAGAGTGTGTGTGGGTTAATCAGTTCATCCGCCTCACAGCACTGAGCGTCCCAGCCGACCACAACACCCCCACGCACGGTTGTGCGTGTGTGTGTGAGTGTGTGTGTGTGTGTTAATCAGTTCATCTGCCTCACAGCACTGAGCGTCCCAGCCGACCACAACACCCCTGCGCATGGTTGTGCGTGTGAGTGCGTGTGTGTTAATCAATTCATCCGCCTCACAGCACTGAGCGTCCCAGCCGACTACAACACCCCTGCGCACGGTTGTGTGTGTGAGTGTGTGTGTGAAACAAACACACACTCTCTCATACACACACACTCACACACATAAACATACACATACAGACACGCACATACAGACACGCACACTCACACACATACAGACACGCACATACAGACACGCACACTCTCTCTCTCTCTCTCTCTCTCTCTCTCTCTCTCTCTCTCTCTCTCTCTCTCTCTCACACACACACACACACACACACACGCACGCGCAAGCGCACGCACACACACACGCACACACACACACACACACACACGCGCACACACGCACGCGCACACATACACACACACACTCAAACACACACACACACATAATTACGCACACCTGTAGCCGTGCTGCCTGTGCTTCACACGCTGGCCAAGCCTGAACAGCATTTCTGAGCGGGGCTTGAATTCAGACGCCAGCGATTCTGCATGCACGCATGCCAAGACACATAACTTGCTGCTATTTGCTGACACACACACATACTTTCACAAACAAACAAACAACGCACAACACACACAGACACACACACACATACACAAACAAACAAACAACACACACACACACACAGTAGAGTGGCTACTGTAGACAAGGCCATATAATAAGGCCCTGTTGAGTTTATGTGTGTGTGTATATATATCTATACATGGTGTGTATATATATCTACGCGTGTGTGTGTATATATATCTATATGTGTGTGTACATGTTTGTGTGTGTATGCGAGTGCGCGTGCAATTTGTGTGTGCGTGTGCGTGAATGTATGTGTAAGTGTGTGCCAGTAAGTGATTGTGCGTGTGCATGTGCGTGGTGCTAGACTAGAGTATTTTCCTGTATGTATTGCATGTTGATCCATTTCAGCATTAATCTCAGACCCTGATATTTGTTCTCTAAGAAACAGGGCCATGACGCGTGTGTGAGTGGCAAGCCTCCAGTATTACCCTCTCCTTGTTGCTCACACATGCACACACGTATTCACACACACACATTCACGCATATACACGCATACATACACGTATATACACGCATGTATACACGGAAACGCACACACACAATACACGCACACACGCACCTGCTTTCTTGGCCCGTGTCTCCAGCTCTGCTAGCAAATCACGGATGCGTGCAGCATCGGAGTACCTGCACTTTTTGAGTGTGGTGTGAGTGAGAATGTGAACAAGTCGGCGTGTGTGTTTTGATGAGGTGTGTGTTTGCGTATGTGTGTGAGTGTGTGTGTGTGCGCGCGTGTGTACAGATACGGAACACATGTCCTACAGCATCTCTAGTAACACACAACTGTTTCACAACTGTTTCACAGCTGAACTTCACATATAACATCCGCACCGTTCTTCTTCCACCGCGCGCTGGACCTGCAGACATAACCTGCAGCAATTTCGAACGACACACACACACACACACACGAACACACACACGAACACACACATACACACACACGCACACATGATCACATATAACATCCGCACCGTTCTTCTTCCACCGCGCGCTGCACCTGCAGCCTACAGCAATTCTAGTACGACACACACACATACACACAGTACACACACACACAGACATGTTCACATATAACATCCGCACCGCTCTTCTTCCACCGCGCGCTGCACCTGCAGCCTACAGCAATCCTAGTACGACACACACACATACACACAGCACACACACACATAGACACACAGTACACACACACACACAGACATGATCACATATAACATCCGCACCGCTCTTCTTCCACCGCGCGCTGCACCTGCAGCCTACAGCAATCCTAGTACGACACACACATACACACATACACACATACACACAGTACACACAAACAGACATGTTCACATATAACATCCGCACCGCTCTTCTTCCACCGCGCGCTGCACCTGCAGCCCACAGCAATTCTAGTACGACACACACACAGTACACACACACACGAACACACACACACGAACACACACACACACGCACACATGATCACATATAACATCCGCACCGTTCTTCTTCCACCGCGCGCTGCACCTGCAGCCTACAGCAATCCTAGTACGACACACACACACACACACACACATACACACACACATGTTCACATATAACATCCGCACCGCTCTTCTTCCACCGCGCGCTGCATCTGCGTGCGAAGTCCGAGGCCCTCTGCTGCAAGGGCTCCGCTGTCCATTGCAGCAGATGCTGCCTCGCTGCCCACATTCTCCACTTTGCGTTGGGCCATGGCATCTAGAGCTTCGTCCACCTGTCAAGAATGTGTGTGTGTTTGCGTGTGTGTGTGTTTGTGTGTGTTTGTGTGTGTGTGTCTGTGTGTGTTTGTGTGTGTGTTACATGTAAACCCACCCCCTCCCCCAAAAAAGTGTAAGCAAACACACGCCAAAAAGGTAACAAGCAACACTCACGCACGTACACACATACACGCACACACACGTACACACATGTCCACCTAAACACTCCATGGCGCTTTGCACGTCCACACATGAGAGCGTAAATCACACACACACGTCCACATGCATGCGCGTGCGCGTGCACACACACAATCATACACATACACACACATACACACACACGTACACACACACACGCACACACACACGCACACACACACACATATACACACACCCTTTGGCGCTTTGCGCGGACACCCTGCGCCAGCTCGTACGCCTCATAGTTCAAGGCCCTTTGTAGTTGTACGTCCAGGTCCATCTGCACACAGGTGTGAATTAAGTGTGAGGTTGGCCATGACCGTGTATATATACATATGTACACTCACGTGTACGTTGTAACTGTGAACCTTCAAACAAGCATTCAAACCCATCTGCGCATACCTAAGGGTTACATAGGAGGGGTTGGACACAACTTGTGTATGTGTCTGAATGTGTATTAAGTTTAATGCGCTGTCAAACAATTGTTCGTCCAGGTCCATCTGCACACAGGTGTGAATTAAGTGTGAGGTTGGCCATGACCGTGTATATATACACATATATACATTTATGTGTACGCTGTGAACCCTCAAACAATTGCTCCCAGGCCCATCTGCGCATACCTAAGGGTTACATAGGAGGGGTTGGACACAACTTGTGTATGTGTCTGAATGTGTATTAAGTTTAATGCGCTGTCAAACAATTGTACGTCCATGCACACGTGTGTTATTTAGGTGGGGTTGGCAAAAACTGTGTATTTATACATACATATATCAGCATATACATACATATATCAGCATATGTGAACATTTATATGTATATATGCACTGCAAATATATACATTTAAATGTATGTATGCATTGTGTGTTGTCACAAAGTTGCAACCAGGCCCATCTACACACAGGTGCAATTCTAGTGGGTTACGCCGCCCACACGTGCTCCTAGAAGCGTTCACACATGCATATAGTTGGCCATAACCGTACACACACACCGCATATGAACGTATATTTGGTTATTTCCCTGCCAAAAATAGCGTGTATATCATATTCTGCATATACGGTGCATACGTACGGTTGTGGTCAACCTTAAGAGCACCACATCCACACTTAAGTTTGCTTGGGTCAGCTGAGTGTAATTCTTGGGTCAGCTTGGGTCAGATTAGTGTACTTGGTACTTGGGTCAGCTTAGTACTCGGGTCAGCTTAGTGTACTTTTGGGTCAGCTTCGTACTTCGTCAGCTTCGTACTTCGTCAGCTTCATACTTGGGGCAGCTTAGTATACTTGGGTCAGCTTAGTGTACTTTTGGGTCAGCTGAGTACTTGGGTCAGCTTAGAACTTGGGTCAGCTTAGTACTTCGTCAGCTTAGTACTTAGTCAGCTAAGTATACTTGGGTCAGCTTAGTACTTATTACTTGGGTCAGCTTAGTATACTTGGGTCAGCTTAGTACTTAGTCAGCTTAGTACTTGGGTTAGCTTGGTGAACTTGGGTCAGCTTAGTGTACTTGGTACTTGGGTCAACTTAGTACTTGGGTCAGCTTATTACTTAATACTTGGGTCAGCTTAGTACTTAATCAGCTTAGTACTTGGGTCAGTTTAGTACTTAGTACTTGGGTCAGCTTATTACTTAATCAGCCTAGTACTTCGTCAGCTTCGTACTTGGGTCAGCTTGGTGTAATTGGGTCAGCTTGGGTCAGCTTGGGTCAGCTAGGTGTACCACAAATCTTCATCATTATAAAGCACCCTGAACTCCATGTACATTCCCCCCCATTCTCAAACACCTGGCAGATGAAACACACCATCCGCCCATTCATTTTACCTTGAAAAAACACAACACGATACTTGCCTAGGCAGCGTCATCATTTCCTTGGCTGTGAAACTTAGCAAACCACATGGTATTGAAACCCTTTTGCATCATTTTACCTGGAAGATGAAGTACACCACCTCCTCGTTCACCATCTCTGACCGCTCCACCTCTTTGGGCTTGGGCTCATTGCTGTGTGTGTGTCCGTGTGTGTGTGTATGTGTGTGTGTGTGTTCGTGTGTGTGCGATGCATTGACGCAGGTGTGCATTTGATGGACGAGGCAGGCATGTGACATTTACTATTGCGCACTGACACTCGTGGCGCCTTCCTCTCTCTACTCCTGTGTGTGTGTGTGTGTGTGTGTCCTTCTGTTTCTTTATTGAGCCCAAGCTCCTTTGCATAGGCCTGTAACAGAGAAACGCATTTACGCATTAGGCCGCCTGTTCCATCTGCTTTGTCAGAAATGCGTTTCTCTCAAGCCCCATTGAAACGAGTTTTCATTTCATTGTTCAGTACCCGGAAACAAAAAAGGTGGCTTCCAACTTCTTAGATCACATTGGCAGAGACTACCTTTGCCTGCGTTACTCTTGAAACACATTGAATTGATCTCTTTTCGTTTGTGAAGGAGACAAAGTGGCTTCCTCCTCCTTACGTTATGTGGGCAGAGACTGTCTCTACCTGCGTTACTCTTGAAACCCGTTGAACTGTTATCTTCATTTGGTGGAGGAGACAAGGTGGCTTCCATCTCCTTAGTTCACGTTGGCAGAGACTATCTCTACCTACGTAACTTTTGAAACACATTGAATTGTGGCTTCCTTCTCCTTACTTTATGTGGGCAAGGACAATCTCTACCTGCGTTACTCTTGAAACCCGTTGAACTGTTCTCTTCATTTTGTGGAGGAGACAAGGTGGCTTCCTTCTCCTTACGTTATGTGGGCAGAGACTGTCTCTACCTGCGTTACTCTTGAAACTTGAAACACATTGAATTGATATCTTTTCTTTTGTGGAGGAGACAAGGTGGCTTCCTCCTCCTTACGTTATGTGGGCAGAGAGTATCTCTGCCTGTGTATTTGTTCTTTCTTGCTCTGAGCGTGTGTGATGAGGGCAAGAGGGCACGTCAGTTTCAAGAAGCGCCTCACCCGTCACTGCCTGCGTAGCTTCCTTTCAATTATAGGCATATCCGTGTGATGCGTGCACGCGGGCACGTCTGTGAAATAAGGCACCCACACCACCATCCCCACTCCAACGCATACACACACACACCTTCTCCAAAACTTGCACTCACACCGGCACCCACACCATAACCCTCACCCACAAATACACCCACACCCACACCTACACCCCCACCCTCACACCCACACCCACACACCTACACCCCCACCCCCACACGTACACACACACACACACACACACACACACCTGTTCCCCCCTAATGAGTCCTTCAGTATGCCTGCTAGAGTGGCAGCAGAAACCTCCTCATCCAAGTCATCCTTCTCCTCAGCTGTCGCACCCTCCTCTTGTGGTGCGCCAGCCTGTTCCTTATCAATTTCATCCGCCTCTCGCTCGGCAGCCTCCTCCTGCTGTGAGGTACGTACTTGGGTGAAAGCGTGTGTATATGTGTGTGCATGAATGTGTGCTTGTGTGTGCCTGTGACTCTGACTGTGTGTGTGTGTGTGTGAGCGTGTGTTGTGTGTGCGCATGTGAATGTGTGTGCGTGTGCGTGTGTGCGTGCGCATGTTAGTGGTGTGCACGTTTGCGCACTGTGCCTGCAATTGTGCTTAAAAAGGCTTGCAGCTTTCCTATTTCCCCCTCCTCGTTTACCCAAATTAATTGGGGGGTAGGTCATCCGTCTTATATAACCAGACCCCGCACCCACATACATTGAAACCATTTGCCACCGCACGCCCCACCTTTCTCTTCCTGTCTTTGTCTCCCTCTTTGCCACCCCCTAGGTTAAAGTTGAACAGGCCCGCACAACGCACACGCGGGCGTAGGGAGGCTCTTCTGCTGCTCCCGATAATGCCGTGGCCGCTGCAACTGCATTGAGGGCTGCAAGGACAGCTCCTGGCGCAACTGGTGGCGCCGCAGCTGATGTTGTAACTGCTGCTGCTAAAGGGAACACGGGGTCTATCACGCGCTGCTATGTGTGCTGCACAGTGCTGCCCATTAAAGCGTGGGGCATAGGTGGAGCACGTGGTCATGGCTCCAGCTGGAAGAAGAAGTGTGCGAAATAAATGGTAAGCAAGGTTGATATTGACCCATACGGCTTGCCATTTGAACTTCGGGTGTACGTTTGTGTGTGTGTGTGTGTGTGTGTGTGTGTGTGTGTGTGTGTGTGTGTGTGTGTGTGTGTGTGTGTGTGTGTGTGTGTGTGTGTGTGTGTGTGTGAGTGTGTGTGTGTGTTTTGTGTTTGAGTGTGTGTGTGTGTGTGTGTGTGTGTGTGTGTGATGTGTTTTTATGTGTGTGTGTGCGTGTGCGTGTGTGTGTGTGTGTGTGTTTGAGTGTGTGTATGTGTGTGTGTGTGTGTCACCTGCTGCCCGCAAGGAGTTCTAATAATTCATTATTTTTTTATTTAAATTGATCGAGGTGCTTGCTTCTAATCTTCTCAATCAGCCATGGCAACCTCTCCACCTATGCTGCATGTGCTCCTTCTGTTGGTATGATCAAACAGACGTACATATACACGCCTACGCGCACACACGCACACACGCATGCTCACGCACACTCACACATGCAAGCACGCTCATGTGCACACACGCACGAACATGCACGCACATGCAGTGCCTTGGGCTGATCGTTGGACTCGTGGTTGGAACTGCGTTCTGCGAGACAGCTGGTGAGGCAAGCATGACATAGCGCTTAAGCGCTATGTAAAATGCTTGTGCCTAGTAAGCTTAAGCGCTTCATGTTTTAGCTTATGCGTGAACTTGTGCCTTGTAAGCTTATGTGTGAACTTATGCCTAGTATGCTTAAGCGCTTATGCGTGAACTTGTGCCGAGTAAGCTTAAGCTTACTTGTGAAATGCTCTTTTCTCATTTCAAACAAATGTGTGTCTGTTGTCTCGCCTCTTCTCCTTCCACACACAGAGCACATCTACGTAATGGGGGCTGAGCAACACTACAGCGAGGCTCATTTGAATTCGGACGGGTGAGGCTGAGAGACCTCCTCCTGCTTACTAGGCACAAGTTCTCGCATGCAGAATTATTTCGACCTGAGCATGCTCGCCGATCTTCAGGTACACCCATCCAGCCTATTGTTTGAAACTTGAGTGAGGCATTGTGTTATGAAGACCCAAAAAAAGAGTGGATAAAGAGGAACTGCACAAAGGGGGGAACATTCAATGCGCTGAGTGAGGGCTCCGGCAAATGTGAGCGTTAACTCCTTCATGCTCGCTGATCTGCTGTGTACGCGCACAAGGCTGCACTGCGACCTATTGCCTTCAAAACAGCAATACGCCGCTTTTGCTGCTACGATGCACAGCTCCTTTCAACTCTTATGTCGTCTGTTGTAGCTAGGTGATAGATAGGATGATGCCATCTGTTGTAGCTAGGTCGGACAGGTGTTGTAACTAGGTGATAGGTAGGATGATGCCGTCTGTTGTAGCGAGGTGATAGGTAGGATGTTCTAGCTAGGTCGGATAGGTAGCTAGGTCGGATAGGTGTTGTAGCTAGGTGATAGGTAGGATGATGCCGCCTGTTGTAGCTAGGTGATAGGTAGGATGTTGTAGCTAGGTCGGATAGGTGTTGTAGCTAGGTGATAGGTAGGATGATGCCGTCTGTTGTAGCTAGGTGATAGGTAGGATGTTGTAGCTAAATGGTAGGTAGGGATGATGGAGGTATAGGTTTCATGTCATGCCACGCCAAGGAGCAGGCAAGAAATGCAGAGGTGATTATTAAGTTAATAATCACCTCTCTATTAACGTACTTTGACTTACATTGACTTACTACTTAATAACGTACTTGCCTCGGGCATCTTTTGGTCGTCAACTATCGTACGAGAACTTAATCTGCTAGGAACGACAAGATCGCCCAAGATGCAAAGGGTGGCGACACAGTCTCTGTTTCCTGGATATTACTCACTGTGACTCTTTTTGAATATTTGTGATGCAGATCTGCCCGCAACAGCAGCAGGAATTGTCCCGTGCCTTTTTTGTTGCCGTCTCAATTGATCTGTTTGGTCGTGCAGAACCCAGAAGAACACTTCAAATCCTGATCCATGCCGGTCAAGCACACACCGTGTTCTTTTCTTTTTGTGTGCAGGGTGCAATAGAGGTGCTTGTCCACAGGAGGGACCAGAAGAGTCTGGAGGGAGGGGCATAGCTAGGCAAATTACAGGGCGAGTGCTTTGTGTGTTTGAGAGGCCTGCTTGCTCTTACTAAGAGTATTAGCTTTGCTTGGGGGTTTTGTCCTTCATTTAGTCTGAGGCACTCGGTGGAGGCGCGTTGGAGGAGCTGGGTCTTGATTCTTATAGAGTTAAGAAACTTGCTTCCAAGCTTCATGTTCATTCTGTAAATTATGCTGCCAAACTTGCCCATACCAGACGTGCCCTTTTCAGCACTATTATCAACTCTCATCAGGAGACGGTTTCAGGTCAAGCTTGCAACCCTCTTGATCCCCATTGATCTTTTTCCTTTTCTTTTTGCGATGGAGGAGCTTCACGGTACTCGGTACCAAAGTGGCTCCTTTTCCTAAATTAATGTGGGGAGTGGCTTTCACTGCTTGCGTAGTTTTTTTTTTTTCTTTTCTTTTCGCGTGGAGGAGCTTTACGGTACTCGGTACCAAAGTGGCTCCTTTTCCTTAAATAATGTGGGGAGTGGTTTTTACTGCCTGCGTAGTTTTAGTTTTTTCTTTTTCATTTAGTCTGAGGCACTGGGAGCAGCGCCTGCTTGGAGGCTGTGGTATGTTGGCGACTCCAGGATGGTGGACGTTGGCCAACTGATCTTCTCATAGGCAGCACTAAGTGCCTTTACTGTAAAGAACAGAGCAGGTTCTGTGCTGCCGTGCTGGCTGAGTGCTTGGATTTGAGGCTGGCAATGGCCACTTCTCATAGGCAGCACTGAGTGCCTTTACTGAGAAGAGCACAGCAGGTTCGGTACTGCCGTGCTGGCTGAGTGCTTGACTTTGAGGCTGGCAATGGCCAGGTGAAAATTTTTGTTTGATACTCATAACTATGCAGTTTCTGTGTGCTTGACGCTGTTATGAATGTATGACAATCACACTGTGCCTGTTGTGATAAGAAAAGAAAAATCTACGCAGGCAGTGAAAAATCACATTAATTAAGGAAAAGGCCTGTTGTGATGGTGCGGCTCTGCGGCTGGGGGAGTTCTGTTCACTGATCACTACCATCTTATGTCCCCGTGACCTGCACTCTCTTTCTGGTGATTTGCTGGAACCGGTCTGCTAAGGTGAAAGAGATTCACTATCTGCTAATAAGGTTAAGGGGGTTTACAGTCTGCTAAGGAGAAGGAGATTTACGGTCTGCTAAGGTGAAGGAGATTACGGTATTAAAGTGGTCTCCTTTGCTAAATTACGTGAGAAGTGATTACTGCTGTCAGCAAACATTTTCCTGTTTCGATACAGTTTTTTTAGTTTTGGACGATGTGGGAAAGGGTGAAAATGCTTTTGTGTTGCCTGCTCCTTTGTGGTGTTTTGCTTCTTCTTGGTCAAGTGTCTTCACAACCTTTGACACCAATGAGTTGGATATCACGCTGAAGTTTGCCGCAAAATTTACAAGCTTATTGGACCCTAGGACACGAAGTGTCTAGGTCTTGCTAGAGAAACTGAGAGTCTTATAGCTTTCTTTAAAAACTCTTACAGCCAAATCGAGTGAGAACCTCATGCCGAGTAGGATGGTGCTTTCCGATTTCCGATTGTCGCACGATGCCCTGGTTGGAGAGAGGCACCAATTCCTTTTGAGCTTCTGGACATTAGGTAAGGTAAGGTAAGGTTACATCGCTATATATGCCTCTGGTGGGCATCTGAGCGGAAGCTTGGAAAAAAGCCTGTAACCAAACAAAAAAACGCTAGAAACATCAAGGGAACAGGGCTAGGTAAGGTAAGGTAAGGTTACATCGCTATATATGCCTCTGGAGGGCATCTGAGCGGAAGCTTGGGAAAAAGCCTGTAACCAAACCAAAGAAAACGCTAGAAAAATCAAGGGAACAGGGCTAGGCACTTAGCTACAAAAGAGGCAACACCAAAAATATCAGGTTGGTTCATAAAGGTCCTCAAACGAGCTGGGCCATCCTCAAACTGAGGTGGGAATATAAGCTGTTGCTGTGTGCGAAGTCTGACTAGATGTTCATGCGGACAGTCCAACAAAATGTGTTCCTCATCCTGAATAGTGTGTCAGTCACAGCTGTCACAGATCCTGAGCTCATAAGGCCTTCTATTCCTGTCATGACGCATTCTTTGGACCAGAAAGTTGTGGCCAGTAAGGCGAAGGCAAGAAAGTGCGCGGCTGAGGTTGCTGGGAATGTCCAAGCGATGGTAGAGAGGCAACACAGGCTTTTGATTTCTTTTTCTGTCATCCCACCATCCAGAAATATTTTCCAAAGGTACACCGAAATGTGTGTGATATGTCCTCATAATTCTGCTATAATACCTGTGTGGGATTTGACTTTGTGGAAATGAATGGGCGATGGTGACTGGTGGATTGCTTTGGCAACGGATTGGAGGACGGAGTGTACATGGAGCCTGAAGGCATGCTCAGACTCAATTCCTTGGATAATCTAGAGTTATAAAACTCAATCTAGCATGCAGCATGATCATAGAATCTCTTGACACAATAGGCTCTTTCGGGTCATATACTTTGTCTCTGTGGATATAGGCAGCATACAACTGGCAATGCAAAGTCTCCATGTGACACCCGTATCCACCTTACCTGAAAGTCATAAGCATTACAACAAATCATTCCTCTCAAAAAAGGGCTAGCGTTTAATAACTACAAGGATGACATGCTGTTTTCTCTTAGATAAACGGATTACCTATAGCTGCTCAGACGCTAACCTAGATGTTCTCACCTCTGCCACAGAGGCACAAAAACTTACAATTAAAATGGGGGAGGGTTTTGTGGAGTGGCGGTCGTGGGCTGCTGAGGCAGACTGGGAGCACCTTAGCAGCACTGCCTTACCCAGACAGCATCGACCTACAGTTCTTGGCAAACATCATTGTATAATTTGAGGCCAAGCCCTCAGCCCTCTGGAACCCCACAGGTCAAGGAGAGTCCTTGTCCTTACTTGATGTGGGGAGTGGTTTTCACTGCATGCATACTTTTTTTTCTGGTTATCACGTGTGGCTTTGTTGGCCACAAATCTAAGATAGCTTTCGATAACTCACACCCATTACCATATGCTGCGCAACAGACAGCGCTGGTACATTATGGCAAATAAGCGCTGGTGCATTATGGCAAATAAGCGCTGGTGCACTATGGCAATTAAGAAATCGCATTGTCTACCCTCAGCGCAGGAAACGGCTTTCCAAAGACACCATCCATCTCTGCAAGGTTAAGGCTCATGCTGGCATCCTAGGGAATGAGTGCGCTGACGCCATAGCAAAGTGCTCTGCGGAAAATCAAAATGGCCATGATATCTACATTAACACCGATGCCCATCCCCACTTATCCATATTCTGGCCAGCAAGGGTGGAAAGCCCTCCTATAGCTTGCCTACCAGATACTCTTAACACCTGCCAACGAGGGCCTTCAGCAGAAAGGCTCTCCATTCTCTCAGATCTCGATGCTGTAAAAGCACACATGCACGTCCAACACAAACTAGTTCCTAAATCAAAAAAGGTTTCAGATTTCAAACCAATAGTCCACAAAGTGCTACACAAAATACCAAGAACTGATCAAGGAAGGCATTGTCAAGAAAGACATTCTCGTCAAGTAACCCATACATTTTGGAAAAATGCAAGTGTCACCTCTGGAGAAAAGAAAAATGTCATGCTCTGCCGCACAGATTTTATACAACCAAATTGTGCCGCTCAGTGCATCCATATAGAAGGCCCAGCACCAATCTGCCCCATCTGCCAGAAGCTAGGCGGCACCTACCACATGCTGTCAGGCTGCAGCCAGCCATCCCATGCACATGAAATGATCATTAATATGCACAACGTTGCTGGACAAAAAATTCTCAAAGCGATTAAACAAGTTACACAGGGCGCATGCCTGCTAGCACAAGCAGACATAGGCAGTCGTGAAAAAATGGTACGACAAGGCATTTTACGCCCTTCAAAAAAGACACGGACAGGAATGATTCCAACCTGGCTATTACCTTCCAATCTCATCAATGCACAACAACGGCGGGAATTTAGCAAGCCAGATGCAATCATACTTACTCCAAACCAGCAACCACGCCCCAAGTGCAACCCAACAAACACGTATCAAACTAGATCTGCCAATTATGCAAAAAGAGTTGCCTGTGGTAATCTAGCAGATGGCACTGCCAAACCATACCCCTGGCTATGAAATATAAAAACATACAACCAACCAGACAAACAAGATGCTGTAGTGACATGTACTCAATCCGCACCCCTTAAAGAAAGATGTATTTTACCCTGTCCGCACCAATCCACACCTCTCTTAATACATATTTCAGTGCTTGCCGCACCAATCCGCAGGGGCAAAATGCCCTCAGAACTGCACCAAGAGACTAGAAAGGCACCAAGTGACTCAGAGCATAACATTGTCCAAAAGTACAGAGAAATCAAAATGAGTCTGGTTCTGCTCATCCATGTCAGCGCGGTGGAGGAGCTTTACGGTACTCGGTACCAAAGTGGCTCCTTTTCCTTAATTAATGTGGGGAGTGGTTTTCACTGCCTGCATAGTTTTTCTTTTCGTTTCTTTCTTTCATGTCAGCTGGCAACTGGTTTGTTTCGCCTTCTAGTCTTTCCTGACTCAAGCCCTCATCATCATCTTCCCCATCCCTCCTGCTGATTTCCTCGCTGTTTCTGCTCAAGCTGCTCGGTGGATGGGGGGACCGTGCAATAGCTGGCCATCCCTGTCTGGACACGCCCCGCAGAGGCTCTCGGGGGCTCTTTCCCACTCATGACCCGTCAAAAACTCAAAAATGCTCATTAATACCCATTCAGCAGTAATCCACACCCCCTCACATACTTATTTAATTTGGGGGGGGGGGTGAGTTAGCCATACCCCTTTAAAACATTATTTTTGCAGCGTGATCTATTGTCACTATGGTATACGTTTAATCAAAAACAAGTTCTGTGTAGACACTTTCCCTACCCAACAAGCAGAAAACGCAGGAGGACAACATAAGCTGCTAATGCCTCATTTAATCAGACACTGTAAAACCCTTCACACTATCCTGCTAGGAGCAACAGCCACCATCTATAGCCGCCACACAAGGAACCCACTCCACAGCCTCGGAGTTACTGGTCTACATGCCACAGCACCCATGGAAACATAAAGCCTACATGCAATCAGATCCGCAACAAGACTATACAGATGAGACGAGACATTGAACACAACCTCCACAAATATCTGAGCAATACTCCTGGTGGTGTGCAGGCCTCTGCCTCCCAACCACCTGACCCCCGCTGAAAAACTTCTTACGTTTTCTCCAGGTGGGATGTTGTGTGTTTCTGCATCCATTGGGTGGTGCAGAACACAAAACAACAGCCATTCCTTATCCATGCGTTCTTTTTCTTTCCTTTTTTTCCATATGCTATAAGAAAAGGAAAGAGTGCAGGGAGTTAACACGTCCTTTCATAATCCATGCCGGTGGTGTTTAGTGTCCTGCGTCGCCCGATGGATGCAGAGCCACGCACTCAATAACTCACCCCCAACCGAGAATAAAAAGGCGGAGAGATGTGCAGTGGGTATCAGGTAGACATGCCGTAGTGGTGCATAACCCTTGCTTGTCTCTCCGGAGCTTCCAGCTCTAGGTCGATCAAGAGGAGGCGTGCTTTGCCTTAGTTCATAATGCTTTCGCACTCGCTCGGGCTTTGAAGCTTTCAAAGCACAATATTTGTTTTACTTTGGCTCACATAATTGGGCCCCAAGCTGAGTCGGTTGGCTGTGTACGCCAGGAATAAAGTCTAATTGTCAAAACTTCCAAGTCCGAGGTTGTGCACTTCACATCTGCGGGTAAAAATGCTCCTGTTTTGATGTTGGCGGTGCCACCCTTCATCACTAAGATTCTTTTAGGTATCTGGGCATGGTTTTCTACAGGACCTTGAACATGGCTAAGTTTGCTGAACAAGCATCCCGTCCTTTTCTTGCCTCTGCCTCTGGGATACGTAGATTTGTGCGTGAACACGCTTTGGCAGACAGGCCGCACACTTCTTGATTTGTGGCTCGCTAAGACGTATGTTATTCCTGCTGGCATGTATGGCAGTCAAGTATGGGGTACTGGTTTTTTGCAGGCAGACAGGGAGTTCTCTAGCTCGCTGTCTACGCTTCATTTGCATTCTCTGAAGGGCACGTTAGGTGTGGAGCAGTCTACCACTAATTGGGCTGTACTCCGAGAATGTGGACATGAACCGTTGCAATTCTTCTGGTTTCGGTCAGCTGTCAAGCTTTTCAATAGTATGCTTAATACCAATAGTGTCACTTTATTTGCGGAGGGCAGTCCAGGCTGACTCAATTTACAGCCTCGTTCAAGTGCCTGCTGCTGGACTGCTGAATTGCTGAGCGCTTTTCAAGGACTGCGTGGGCGTGAGTTGTATGTACGAGCTGTTCAAACTGGGCGTGCTGTTCCCATGCTAGTATTTACTGCAGATTTGAAGCATAGGATGAGAGGTGTTAGGAGAGACGCTGAGTTGGTGGACTTCAACACGCACAACAATAAACTGGCCACTTATCATTCTCGGTTTGCCATCCCTTTTTCTAGAAATGAGCGTACCGAGGTGTGCGGTGAGGTATGCTGACTATTGTACCATGGTATCTCCATCTTGCTTAATCTGTCCAAACATGTTATGCGCAATGTCAGTAGACTCCGCTTGGCGCATTCTTTGAAAGTTGAGGCAGCAGCGTGGCTTGAAGATGCATGGTTCTCGCGTATGTGACCAATGTCCTGGTGAGATGAATATCTTCAGAACGAGGTGCATGCTCTCTATTTTGCCAAGACCATCGGGTTTGTGAGCTGAGGAAGCATTTTCCTTTTTGTTTACGCCTTTTTTGGAGAACTTTTAGAGGCCCAACCCTTTTGCTGCAACAGGTCATCAACCAACTTTACTTTCACAGCAGATCACTAGACCTTTTCTCTTTCTGAGCTTATGGATTTATTTGTGGCTGGCCGAGACCAATCAGCAGATCAGCCAAACAACTTAACTGAAGGTCAACCCCCATTGTAACCATTGTAACCATTCGGTCCCAAGTTAGTTCAAACCTACTAGCTCACGCTTATGATATGTGATATGTGTAACTCAAATTTTTTATGTTAGGTAATCAAGATCATGCCATGCTAGGCAACTCCATCCCGTATGTGCATAATCGGCTCTGTCTAGGTCCTTGCAGCTGTTTTGGATACAATCAGAGGCATGCAGGTTTTAACATGTTGAAATGATACAGTAAATGGTAGCGTGGTCTCCCTTGATTGCTCAACCTGTTCCTTGTGCTTCACTGTAAAGATACATGTAGGAATCTCCAAATGTGTGTGAGTTTTTGTGTTTGTGTGCGCGTGTGCGTGTGCGTGTGCGTGTGCGTGTGCGTGTGCGTGTGTGTGTGTGTGTGTGTGTGTGTGTGTGTGTGTGTGTGTGTGTGTGTGTGTGTGTGCACGAAGAATGAAGGGACGGGTAGTATTCAGGTTTTAATGGTGGGACGCTTCTTTGAAATGTTGACAAATGGTTATCGGGGCGGGTTTTAACGAACGTTTTTCAGCCCCGTTCAATATTTAATTAGTAAGAGTCAGATTAGGGAGTCCTTCCGCACAGGAAGAAATCGACTCCACGTCTGTAAGACAGACACTAGCCCGCGAAACGGTGAGCCCGTGTGCCTTTTGTGTGTGTGTGTGTTTGTGTGTGTGTGAGTGTGTGTGTATATATATATATATATTTGTGTGTGTGAGTCGTGTTTCTCTGGACCGACAAGGACCTCACACACGCTCCTTCTGCGCTCGCCTTCCTCCTCGCCCCCCCCCCTGCGCACGTTGATTGAACGCACCTTCTCTGACCTCTTCCCTGGGGTGCAGGCAGCCTTGTGCGTGATGCGCCTGAAATTCCAGCAGAAGGTACCAGCGCAGAAATCGGCAGTGCTGGTCATCCTCGCGCTGCTCTGCTTGGGCTCAGCGTCAGCAGCAGCCAGCACAGCGGCGAATGGAGTGCCTCAATCAGTGGGTGAGCGTGGGACTTGGGATGAGAGAAGGGATATGGAGGACACCCGCGCACTGCGGACCCTTCTGGCGGACTACGAGTCGCAAGTCGAGGAGGCAGCTTCTGCAATAGGTGAGCTACAGTTGCTGAAGCCGGTGTCTAGGAACGCTCCTCCCCCGCTTCTCCTTCGACACGGACGTGCTTGCACCGCGCTTGCGCTGGTCGTGCAAGCACGCATTTTTGCCTTCTCGATGAGCGCTCTCTTGAATTGACGCCGCTTTCCGTCCCTTTCCCGTTTAAATTCTTTAGGCGTTGTGCCTGGAGGAGCCGCTGACAATGAGGGCTTCATTTCCAGGGAGCTGTTGGAGGGTGGGTGTGAATATCTGTCTACATTGGTAGAGGGTTGGCTGACACTAGAAAGGGTGCTCCTCGCATTTACTGCATTAAAGAAGTGGCTATTGGAAAGGTCCTGGCATGCTTGTTCAGCTGCGTCACCAGGACTAAACATGAACACTCAAGGGACAGCTAATGGACACGTGTAGGCAAGCTTCACAGATGGTGTCTGTGCTGCACATGGCAAAACTGATCTTGTCTCTGTCATAAGAAAGGTGCTCAAACTGGTGGCCTCGTTTCAATGAACTCCATTTAAGTGTGAAGCGCGCAAAAAGGATTCTTTCTCAGATTCTCAAAGCTGCAAACCGTTTTATCCGAATTTCAGTGGCTCAGCGCAACCACATGTCTAAGGCGGTATGAGCTCCAGCTCCTTGCCTATGTGTGGAGGGAATAATGCAGAGACAATTCAAGCGTAATAAGTCGAGCGGTATTACCAAGTCCAAAATGTCAAACTGTTTTAACGCTTTTTAACGCTCCCAACTCACAGTAGGCCTGCTCTGCTGAGAAAGGATGTGCTCCAGAAGTTAAGCAGGTGCCCACAATTGCTCTTTCACACGCGCAGACCCCCCTGTATACCCTCCTCCCTTACCCCCACCCCCATCCCCTGATGCCCATTCACCCCCTCCCCCATCCCCTGACGCCCCTTCATCCCCATCCCC